>ENA-OREC01001260-OREC01001260.1-marine-metagenome-genome-assembly--contig:-NODE-1260-length-12502-cov-12.601690_pt1 | contig 12502 bp, 3 predicted proteins | sample MGYA00248626_ERZ508543 | MGnify/ENA primary metagenome ERZ508543 (study PRJEB26211, sample SAMN05518279) | marine metagenome | isolation source: Puget Sound, Washington, USA | host: Bankia setacea... | reverse complement strand
CCCCCCCCATAAAACAAGAACATACTAAACAAACAATAATAAACTCTTCAACATATATTATATAACCTTGTTTCTATAAAGGGTGGAAGTAAATTGTATCAACTATTGAAAGTGGCTTAAGGAACTAATTAACTATACATGCAGTCGCAATAAGAGTGTTTTTATTTTATTTTTTTGTTTTATGACAAAATTACACAGAAACTTGTACAGTTTAACTTTTTCTGTACATCAATGTGTGTAAAACTCGATCCCCATCAAGTATTTTGAAACACCTTTCGTACAACAGATATAGGCTGAGATGCAGAACAGAATTAATTTCTTCTTTATCCATTCTCCAGACACCCCATGGTGAAATATTAACAGAAAAATTACCATCTTCCCAGAGTTGTTAAAAGCAACAACAGTTTCTAGCACACCAGCATTAACACCCCTAAAAACAAATACCACTGTCTGGTTTTTAGTATTTACAATGTTTTCAGGTAAGTTGAACAACACTTTATCCACTTTCCTAATCTATTATCCAACGATTGTCAGGAATTTTCATTATATTATGTTTTTTTCACCTGTTTTCCGTTACTCAACAGGCTCTATCGTTTCTATTAAGCAGCGCTGATAATAAACAATAGTAACTGTTATTTAAACTCTAGTTCTATTCGTATTGGGTTAAACACCTTTTCAAACAATATAGTTATGAAATGGTAGCAGACTACATCACTGGCACACCCTTGGATGATTATTATACTTACAGAGTACATTGTATACAAGCACCTACATATTCATATAAAAGAAACACAACACACATGATTATGTATGTATGTTGTTGTTGTTTTTTGCATATGTTGACTCATTTATTAATTTTCTCGAAATAGTTGCCTACTTTCTCTTTCATACAGAGTGATATCTAAATCTGTTTTGGTAACTGTTAAAAAGCAAACTGTATTTTTTTCTAAGTATGATTATACAACATATAAACACCTTCTCCGTCTACGACTTAATGTTTCACCTTTTTCCCTTCTATATCTAAAACCTTATTCTTTTGAACACTTCAAATTTACAGACCAACTTGTTATGTCATTGTGTAATGTTTATTTGTGTAATTTGTCATGTCACACGGGCCATGTGGCTTCTTGAACTTGTATTTATAATAAACAATATTACATATCATGATTTAAACAAAGCACTAATTAGAATTATCGATTTCAAACTAAACAATAGAAAAGAGAAGAGATTTGAATAGTTGACATTAGGTTTAATATAAGCATTTTGAATTTAACCATTTTAGAAAAAAATAGTGATTTAACATTCATGAATAATTAGATTTATACTAATGTTTTGAGTTCAAATGTCAAATAAAAAAGCCAAAAACTTCCTGCAGGCAAGGTTCTCAAATTGACGAAAAAGACACAACCGTCTGCAGAATCAGTTTCTCTAACTTAAGTTATATTTACGCTGTGAAAGTTTTGCAGTTACCTAAGCTGTAACATGTTTGAAGCATCTTAGTTTTAATCTATTTGTAGTTCTCTTAGCTTTTGCATTTGTGTAGCTTTCTAAGCTGTAGCATTTCTATTATGATCTAAGCTTGATATTTGTGTAGGTATCTAAGGGCAGCTAAAGTAAAGTAGAGTTTGAAACTGAATGGACCATTTATAACAGTAGCCTAAACACAAAACCTACTGTCAAAACACAAACCCTACTGCCTAAACACAAAACCTACTGTCAAAACACAAAACCTACTGTCAAAACAAAACTTGCATTCGTAACACAGAACCTACATTCGACACAGGAAATCTACTGTCGAAACACAAAAACATGCTGTCGAAACACAAGTTTAGAGAGTATCACTTACAGCATTCGGTCCATAGATGAGTTCATTGTTCTTACAGGAATCCTCAGGATTGTGTGTACAAACGTGGTTCTCTATACACCAAGTGCATGGGAAATTGGTCTTTGTGCAATCTGTGCATCTGAAAATACAGTAATCAGAGACAATTAGCTATTTAGCAACATTAATTAACGCCAATCAAAGCAACATAATATCATAGGATTTTGCAGATTGGGTATCTGTCAAGGTTCTTTCGAGTAACTTAAATCTCTCTCTTCTTTCTATGCATCAGCAAACATTCTGATTGACTTGTCATATATTTCTTTGAGTCCGTAACACGATAACCTCTGAAATGTATTGATGTTTAATAAAAATAAAATAGATTGAGTGATAACACAATTAAGCACTTTATTTGAGATAGGAATGCAAAGAAGTTGGAAGCGCTACTTTTCGCATTCATGTTGCGCTAAATTGAGGAAAAGTTACCAGTGAATGTTCATGAGGCAGTCAAATAGCGTGGATTGTAAATAGGTCTTAACTTTGACAGCAGAACAATATTTTTACTGGGAAACTATGTTTTGTTACAAAAGCAAACAGTACAAGATTTCCTAAAGACTCAAGTTTCTGAATGGTGTAATAGGCTTTGGTGTTTTCCATTCACTGAAGTATGAAGACATGATTAACAATTCCATGTGTAGTCTCGCATGGGTGGCTTAGTTGCAATGATCTTTTATTCCTCCAGTATTAAGACTACCTGAACAATTATACCAGTGTTTTGGGCTTCACAAGGGTGGTCTTAGTTGCAATGATCTTTTATTCCTCCAGTATTAAGACCACCTGAACAATTAGACCATTGTTTTGGGCTTCACAAAGGTGGTCTTACTATCTACTATCATGTATGTACTTGCTTTTGAAAACTTATAAATCGTCTACCCCTAAACAGTTTCTGAAATTACCAGTATACCAATCTTTTATTGCATTCCATTTAGTGGAGTTTACTACCTCTTTATTGGTTTTCAAGTGTTAACTGATGGGTAGAGCTTTTTAAGTTAACATCAAACTTGTTGAGATTCTGAACAACTCTAGATATGATGTTGATGTAGCTGCGATAACAAACAACAAACAGAATCAGGTATAATATCTAAACACTACTAAATTGTAAATCTCCTGACATGGGTACCGTTTTTCTTATTCACTTATTCAAAACTTATTACTTAGAACTTAATGCACACCTTTATGCCCTGACTTTTTAGACCTTTAGTTAAATCTAACAACACTTAATTCATCTGATACTTTGTTCTATTGTTTTGAACGCTGTCTTTACTTTTTGACATGAGTATGTGTATAAGGTATTTTAATACTGTGGATACTGTTGTTTTTTTGTTTTTTTTTTACATTTTTTAGTCTTAAATTTCACATAGCCAAAATATGTTTATTCTATCAATAAATGTTATGGTATATCAGCAGTACAGTTTTTATCTAGACCAATTAAGCTGAAAATGTGAAGTTTATTTGTTTCAAGTTTACTAAATTCAATAGTTTCTCCCTTCTTTGAGAAAATAAGACTCAATTTATTCTGTATTTTGTCTTTTCTTTCATTCTATGGATTTACAGTTTTGTCTCATTCAGATTTTATAAATTGTTGTACTAGAAATGAAAAATTCTGCTTCCAGGCATCAATCAAAGTTAATTAAATTTGGATTGATCAAATGCAAGACTCTCTTATTGAAATTGCTGTTTTGCATGGAATCTATAAAACACGTATTCTAAATAGAGTGTTTATAATTCTATTGAAGACGCAGCCATTATCATTTTAAAAACAGGGAAACACAATTTATTACTTTAATGTTTTGCCAGTTTCAATGCTGCAATCTTACTGTCTTTGAAATTTACAACATAAATCCTTTAGGGTAATCTAGCAAACTTAACATATAGACCACTCTAGATCATTTAAAAGACGCTCGTTTCCGTTCCCGGAACCAACCAGTACTAAGCAATGAGGGTAAAGTTTCTTGCTTGAGGAAACAACTGGAACCTTTGATGGGGTTTTCGAACCAAGGAGGGCTCTTTTATGAGTCAGACGCGCTACCCACTGCATCAGGCTGTCCCTCTAAGCAATGTTGAATTTGCAAGGTAACGAATTTGCATGAATACTTACGATTGGTGCACTTTGCAGTCAAACACAGTGAAGATGGTGGAGACAAAGGTTCGACCGGCAATCTGGATGGACAATGTCATGTTGATATGATCTGTAAATAGACAAATACAATTCATTTATGTGCTGCTTACATTAAAGGTACAATCATGTAGCAGAGATAGCAGACATTCAACTTTTACTGGTCTGACAAAATATACTAGCTGTTCTGTACCTATATATTGTAAAAAATCAACTATTTTAAATGGACCCACAAATTTTTTACTAGTCATGGCCTATTCAAAGGACCGGTGTCTTCGCATAGACTGCATTATTCGCTTTGAGTTAGCTCCATTCATTCGCATTTTGACCAATATACGTACACCAAAAGAGACCTTTAACAATTGCGTCTGAAGGCTACAGTACAGGCAATTCCAGACAATTTCTAGCATCATCAGTTTTAACCCTGTGCATGTCTGATCCAATAAAATAACTTTTCTTTTCCCCCTCCAGAACCTAATGATGTTGGTAAGATCAGTTTTTCCTGTCTGCATAATAAAGCCAAGAACAATACTCTCTCTCTCTTGTTCTCCAGTCTACTTTATTCACTTATATATATATATATAGCCAGTGTATATACATTAACTAGAACCTGCCACGGGAACATATTGTATAGCATGTATGTAGTATTCATATAAGATCTTATATTTGGTTTCGGTTATGACAATTTTTATCAATGGGGGTTAATTTGACATTTCAGTTAATCTTCCATAAGGCACTTCTGTTTCTTTGTTCAATAGCACTTAGCTCCCTTTCAATGTCAAACCCAATGCAAGAGAGTTATATCTGCTTCTTAATTCAATAGCACTTAGAACCGTTTCACTTCCAACACTCAACATTATGCATCAACTGGCAAGAAACTCTGCAAATGCTTCTACATACATAAAACCAGTAGAATTGTCAGTTTATATTTATCACATCATTTCTTACTGATAATGCACCAAGTTCACAACAAATTGAGCACCAAACGAATGCCTCTGAGTACCAGTTGATAATCATATCTATGGAATGTTTATCTAGACAGAACCTATAGATGCTTGTCAAGAGTAAATTGGGCGGATGAAAGCGAAAATATCCTAAGTGCTATTGAATAGAGCAGTAAATAGAACACATACATTCACTTGATGATTAATGTCCTTTGCATGAGCAGAGATAACCAACTATTACATGAAGCTGTATACACAAATGATAAGAATAACAAACACATTTCAAGGTTAAGCAATACACACCCAATGGTACAGTATATTGACAAAAGGGCCATAACTCTGAAACGAGCCAACTTGCACATCTACACATGCTGGTTGATAATGCGGACAAGTTTCCAGAAAATTCCTTTAAAACTTTGCAGCAGTTGGGTTCACATGATTCTGCATTTTGACGGAGCATTTCTGCTTTTAATATAAACTTCCTTGTTCCAAGCATGCATTATCAGGTCAGTAAATGGTTTTATTATAAATCACATAACTAACCCTGTTTCAGTGCAATATAACAATAACGAATATTTCTATATATTACAGCGGATCAAGCGATGTGAGAAAGTGTATCAAACTGTTGTTACACATATGCTATTATTAACACACATTTCATTTGTAAGTCTTATGTTATCTTAGATGAAAACTCATATAAGATCCTATATTACATACCAAACACTGAAAGATATTGGCAAAAAAACTTGTTGTCATTTTCATTTATGATTTAACCTCAGAGGAAAGAATTTGAACAAAAATGTACAAGAAGAAAAATATGAAATCACTAAAAAGAAGCACTCACTCACATAGAACTTGGCCATTTTAAGACATTTTCCCCTAAACTTGGCCATTTCCAGACATTTCCCCCAAACTATTACTCATAAAGGCTAAAAGAAGGCCCCATCCATCTCTCATTCATCATCATTCAATCACTGACCCTAACACTTTCTAGGAGAACTATGCATCGAACAGGGTTACCTATTTAGTCCTTTGTCGTCCTTTATGTTACACTGTTTATACACGGATAGCTCAAGGAGGTTGCATATTAGGGCGTTCATCATGTTTCATAGTAGATATTTACTCAGTACTTTCAGACACAAGACGGCGGGGTATTATGACAACAGCGCGAGTTTTTAATCAATCATCCAGACACAATATGACATCCCATTTCCAAGCCAGTATCTGTTAATAACAATGTTCCCATAGTAACTCCTTTTTTCAATTGTAATAACAATCTGATTAGGATGCAAAGCTTGAAAACGACAACAACAAAACAACTACAAAAATAAAATGGGAAAACGCTGATTTCGGTTTATGTACCATTACTTTTTTAAACTTTTTTTTTTTATTAATTCAGATATTTCAAACTCCCCTGGTTATCCTTACACAATTCATTCTCCGTCGATGGAATGAAAATCTCATCAAAAACAAAAACACGAAACCACAAATGTCTCAAAATGCAATCAAATGTTTTCATAGACATGCATCATTTCTTCTCAAATTCATTTTTCACGTCTGAAAGTTTGCTCTTTTTTTATTTTTATATAACCCCCCTCCACATTCTTGTCATATCTATCACCTGGGAATTTCTCTTTTACTTTCAATTCCAATGATGGTTTATAAATGAACATCCCATGACTTGTACATATGATAAACTAAAATATGTTTGATCAATTGTTAAATAATTGAATAATGAATTAAACAGCTGATCCTGGTTTTTCCCTTAATGTGGAAGAACAACAATGTGTATACGACCTTGGAAAGTGCAGTATCTCAAACACAGATGTAGAAAAAAATACATGAAAAAACACACAATATAACGCAGAATCAGGAAAGATTGGCAAGAATTGTTTGGCCTCCTGTTGTCCATTTTATCATTATTGCTATAAGAAACCCTTCCCAAATCTCTACCCACAAAGTTTGATCATCTCTCAAATGCGTTATTCTGTGAATTATACACGGCATATTCTGTCTCTGTCACAAGTATGAAGCCTCTGAAATACTCTTTCCACTGAACATGAGTTTAATTTTTGTTGCTAATAGTTTGTTGCTAATAGTTTGTGTTGCTAATAGTTTGTTGCTAATAGTTTGTTGCTAATAGTTTGTTGCTAATAGTTTGTTGGTTTCAAACAAATCATCATATTTGAACAGTCAATTAAGCAGTCCATATTTGGCACACAAAAAGGGAAGTAACTCTACATTATATTTGGCACACACAAAGGGAACTAACTCTACACAGGAAAGTATTAACACAAAATTTAATAGTTATGGTGATAAGTACTTAACAATTAGTGTGTTCCCCATTCACTTTCCTAACTCTTTAGAACTCAGATATCTTGGACTAGGGGGCGAATAGTTTGCACTTCCCGGGCTTCTTTTATACAGGGGAGATAACTTATCTTTGAAAGACTGAAGAGAGAACCCTGACAGGCAAAGTAGCCTTGCAACAAAAAGTCATGTCTTGTCATTTTTTGCCCATTAACTTGGATTAAAGACCGTAATGGACCAACAAGTTTATACAAAAGGATGCATGATCTAATAAAGATGGTGAAAGACTGCAAACTTTAACTACTTCGAAAAGATATTTTGTTCTTTTCCTATTGTGTAATTTGTGATATTTTCACTGGACCTTACTCAACTTTTACCAGTCATGGCCGAAGGACCTGCAGCTTTAGCATAGACTGAACTTGTAATGAGCTGTCCCAAGTATCCTCAACAAAAAATAAAAGCAGTTGTGACAGTTTGCTGCTTAACCCTAAAGTCATGTAAACCTGAATAATGAGGGTGCTAAGAAACAACCTTGGACAAAAAAAGCAACATAACACAAAATATCTGCTGCACCTGAGAATAGTTCCAGTATTTACCAAACATCCATCAATTTTGACAGAGAGAGGGCTATACAGTCAATAAACAGTATCTACAGTATTGTACCAGTTGTTTTTGCTTCTCTTAAGTGATAAGACATTAATGGTGATTCCACACAGCCTGGGAAAACCTTTCAAAGTCTTCATGCCAGAAACATCTAGAAAGCCAGAAAATGTCTTAGCTTGGAGACTGAAGGTAATGTTCCATGTTTTTGCCGCCTACATGCTCTTTGAGATTCAGAAATCAGTAAATCCATCTAAACAGTACTTGTACCTGTCTATCAACAAATTTATTGATCACAGCTTTTTTTCTATCATTGAAAACATACTCTGTATTGTTGCATACATCAGTATAGAGTACAGAAACTGTCCACAAGGACCAGGTTTTAGACTTTTGAGTACTTAAACATTTAAATCATAAAGATGGTCCTGAAAAACATAGTCAATTAAAAGTAAAACAATCAGCAAGGTTGTTTTTTTCAAATAAAAAATATACCTCTGTAGTTATAGGTAATGATCATTTCCAGAGAATAAAATACTTTTAACAGATAGTATGCCATTTTAAATGAACATAATTACTTATATACATGATTGTATCTTTAAAAGTTTAGTAGACCAATAACTAGACCAAACTGTTTCCTTTTCAATGATTTCTATATCTACTGTATTTACCTTACACTATTCCAAGAACAATAACGCATTCAGGAGACTTGAATAAACAAATCTACTTTCCTACTTTCCTGCCACTTCAAAGTGTTCTGAATTGTTTTGTAAACAGTGCACAACTTTACAAAAAAAACGCATCATGATTTCACTCACCCTTTGTGTATAATATAGGGAGGAGTCAATTTGTTGGAGAAATAATGTATCCTGGGTTTTGCTTTGTTTTACTAGATCTGCGAATCAAATCATGAAAGATTCTATACAACCATCCTGCACAAATAATTACCTCCCTTGAATTATCTCCCTTGGTAGTTTATGTTTTGTTTGTTTCCATTTTTATTTAACGTAATACAATTTTATCTAGAGCTGTGAGTCAAATCACTAAGGATACCCCTTCCTGCACAAAAAGTTACCTTCCATGATATTTTTCAGACTTAAGATTATCTTCCTTCATGCAGATCCTCAGATCGTAACTGTGTAGTTTCATCAGTATCAGTTCATCAATTTAAGAGGACTTGTGGCTACAAGAAATAGGGACAGGCAGACGGACGGACAGTGTGATTTCTATATACCCTCTTCAAAACTTTATTTGCTTGGGACATAATAATGTGTAGATCATGAATTCTCTTCAATTAAATGCAATAAATATACAAATGTGTCTGTTTGAAAACCAATAGGGACTGAGAAACAAAAGAAGATAGCCTGATTGCAACCATTTCTATTCTTATTTTGATGAGAACCGAAGTTACTAAAGCACATTTTTTTCTATATTCAAATCTGGTACATTTTTCTGCAATGTCAAAACTGTTTTTTCTTGCACAATTTGAATACATAAGAATTTAACCTTCATGCAGGAGCTCCCTTGGTACCAACACAAACTATTGCTGCCAAGCTCTTACTGCTCAATGTCTTAGTGGTAAAAAACAGTTAATCTTAACAATGCATCTTTTAGATTAAAATTCAAAAAAATAAATAAAAAAATAAAAAGAGATTGGAATATTTGTACACTTGACTTTTTCTCTTTTCTTCTCCCACCAAGCTTTTTTTATATTTGAAATATTGTTTATGTACAGTTTACTCTGTCATTTTTCACTTTCACCGAAATCTGTTAAAAAAGTACAAAATATTGCCAGCAGAGTGTACAGTTTTTGTTTATTTCTGAGCTTCATGATTCATAAACATTTTCAATAGGGGCTTTCTTCAAGCTCATTGCACTGCAGATTGTAACCGTGAGAAGAAATGTGTCTGAATCTTTTTACTTTCAGTGAAAATGCGGTTAAATTCTGAAAATGGCCTGAACATTGGAAATCTAACTAACACTGACAAACATTTCAAATGAACAAATCTAGATTGCCTTGTGTGTGGTTATTTTGTTGTAGTTATTACTTTTGTGTTTTTATTTTTTATTTTCCCTGGGTTTTTTTGGAGTAAGAATAAAAAAGGAATGATGTCCGGAAATCTTAAGCCTTGTTGTGACTGAAATGGTACACGATTAAAACACTGAAATTTCTATGCTTTATATTTTTGGGTCCCCCTACACAAGCTGATCCATGATGTTATACTATGTACATATTTACTCACTAACTTGTTACAACAAAAACACACATTATGATTCACGGTATGCTATGTGCTGTGTGTAAATCTTGTTCTTCTTTTATTCTATCAATTAACTTAATGTTTCATAAGTTGCTATTAGGTTTTGTATCTTCTTTGTTCTACTCTCCAAGATTGAAAAATCAAAGTACCTAATTCACCAGCTCAATCCTACTCCCTAACAGAATTGAAAACTCCAAAAAATTGAGTTCATTTTTCTGACTTCAACCATTACTTGTGTAATGAGCAGGACAAGAAATGTTTGCCATTTCTTTCATGCTGCGTTTATTAGTTATGGAGGTATTGGTTTGACTAGACCGTTTACATGTGCTTGATACTTACCATGACCTGTGGGTATTGCGGGTAACTGGTAATCCTCGGGTGTCTCACACATGATGCTGGTAGTTGGGTGTTGTTGTAATACTGTGTCTGTGGTGTAAATCGGCTCTTTGTCCTTGTATGAGAAGACACATTGGTAACGCCCCGTGAAATATGGTTGGTTTGACACATTGAGTTGAAGCTGCAAGGAAACACATATTCAATCAATTGTAGACTAATTATCAGATCTAACATAGAGTTGTCATTTTATATTATCTGTCATCAAACAAGTTCAAGAGGCGGCGTGACACAGTAGGTAGAGCGTCTGACCCGTAATCTGTCATCTCGATTCAAACTGGAACACAACTTGTACACAGAGGGTATAGCGGGTCTGACTTGTAATCTGTCAGTCGTGGGTTCAAACCCCTTCAATGGTTTCCAATGCTTCCTTGAGAAAGAAACTATCCTTATTGCTCAGAACTGGTTGGTTCAAGGAAGCTTCATTTCACAATTAAACTAAAATTAACTCAGAGCTTTATGGTAGATTGACGCTAAAATTCATGCGAAATAAGCTCCCACATTAAATAATGTCAAAACAAAAAATTTAAAGTAACATTTTCCGCTTTTTACTGCAATAGCACTTAGCTTCATCTGTCGTATTGCTGCTCTAAGACAATTTATTGCAGCATATTGAGTCCTGTACTTACAGTTTGTACTTTCTGCTGTTTCTGTATCTGTCCAGGTTTGACAGCTGTTATACGTGGACATGTCTGACCTTTGTATGGCAACCAACGCAAGGCCTCCTCACTCTGCTCACACTCTGAACGCAGGCTACATCTAAAAACATAAACAAAACAATAAAAGTTAGAGCTACATTATACATAGATGACTTCTCAAGCAAACACATTTACTGTTTTATCAAATCTATCTAGCTATTATCTAAACATTGTAACGCCATGGTACAGGCAAGTCCAGCTAATAAGATAAGGGTCCACCCTCCAGCACTACAAAACAAAGGCCGTATTAGCGGTCTTAATGGCGAACAGTCAGTTTAAACAGCAAACTCCATTCCCAACATTGGACAAAATAAAGAGTGTAGATTTGATCGGACAAAAGCTTTAAAGGTGTACATTGTCTTTCTGAACAGTGCAACCAAATCATATAGTAATTTGTGATATTGGACAAAAAAAAGTGCGGAATCGATTGCTGAACAGCCTTAGTTACACATGGTCCTAATTTGATTGTATTATACTTCAATTTTGACTTTCTTCCTTCTTCCGCCCAGTAACTAATCTCTTCTGTAATATAAGTGATATCTTTGACTGCAGTTTGTAATGATTATACACTCCGTAATGCAGGAACAATTTCTAGCAGTGAGTGCGAGAGGATTCTATCTGCTACTATATTCAATAGCACTTAGAACCGTTTGACTTTCACATACCTTGATTTGCATATCAGCCAAGATGTTTTAATATATTCATTACCTAAAAGATTTATTTCTAAATATTATTAAGAAGAGATAGATGCAGCAAACAAACAGTTTTATAAATAAGTTCCTTATGTTCGTACAAATAAATATGTACACGTTCTATGCTGCCTAAGCTGATGATCAAATTCTACTTCCTTAAATTTAGATCTACCAGTATTTAGATCTACCAGTATAACGGTTTTTATTTGGTTGTGAAATATAGATTCTTCCACATGGGTCCATTCCATCCAATGTGTGTACATTAAATGACTAAGGCTCAGATTATAGCCATTAAAAGTAAGAGGAACAATCTACAATATCTACTGACAAGTCGTAGACACATGTACCTGTTTAGTCTCATGTAAACTCAGTATACTATTTCTCAAAGAATGTCATCTTATAGCTGTTGAAGAAAAAGGCAAACAAATTTCATATTTCTCAGCAACCAATTCAATAAACTCATTCGGTTCAATCAACAGTTGACGTGGATTAACAAGACAGCCAGCCAGCCAGCCAGCCAGGACAGGACAGGACAGGACAGACAGACAGACAGACAGACAGACAGACAGACAGACAGACAGACAGACAAGAGTGCCCAATCATGCATCAAGT
>ENA-OREC01001259-OREC01001259.1-marine-metagenome-genome-assembly--contig:-NODE-1259-length-12504-cov-11.919611_pt1 | contig 12504 bp, 3 predicted proteins | sample MGYA00248626_ERZ508543 | MGnify/ENA primary metagenome ERZ508543 (study PRJEB26211, sample SAMN05518279) | marine metagenome | isolation source: Puget Sound, Washington, USA | host: Bankia setacea... | reverse complement strand
TCATTATCATTATCATTATCATTATCATTATCATTATCATTATCATTATCATTATCATTATTATTATTATTATTATTTATTTATTTTTTATTATTTCATTTTTATTATCAAATTTATCAAACAGCAGTGTCTTCGACAAAATCTGTGAAGAATATGATTCTCTTGTTTACCACCATTTTGGTCAATCATATATGTCACAGGTTACAACTATAAAGAATAGGATCCTATTTTCCCAGACTTGTGAAGAATATGATCTGGGAAGAATACGGTCCTACGCAGCTAGAAGTGAGATTAACGGGGTGCTTTTATATTACGGATAGGAATTCGAGTGACAGCTGATATCAATATAACACCATTGATCAAATTCGAAGTTCCATGCTTCAAACAATGACATTTTGTAAAATCGATGATGGGAATGCTTTATTGTGCCTCTGTCGTTCTTACACCTGCAAGCTGCTACAGTCTGGGAGTCATTGCTGATCACGTGATATAAGTAGTACGGGCGCAGTCACAAAGTCTAGACAGAGCCCGAACTGAATCAAGCTATGCCTTGTTAATAATTATACAAACCATCTGGCAATTGTGCAACTGACATTTTTCATTTCTTACACATCATACAACATTACGGGAATAGGTGTAATTCAAGTAACCCGAAAACAAACCAAACGTGTACACCATAGAAAAAGCTCGTCAAAATAGGGTAAATGTTATCAAGAGCAGTACAACAAACTTGTTTACCAGACACAATTGATTCAAACTGAGAACCTTTTAATGACATGTCTATGTGTTTTAGCACAATATTATTTCGTTTTGAATGCAACCTTTAAAGGCCCAATCTTCTTCAGCGTTTTACTGGATGTAACATGGGTACATATGTTGACATTTTGGTTGAAATACTCCATGGAAAACAGAAACGTTCACATTGTGTTTTAAATATCTCAGTACCTATTTAAAGTTGACCTCTGGCACATGTTAAATGTTGTATCGTTTTGATATAATACTTTTTTCCTGAGAACATGTATCCTAGATTGAATAGATGTTGAGGAGTAGAGTGTAGCTAATGTCATGGGAATGGCATATCAATATTCAATACAAAATACGTGCACCAGGAAAACGCACATGACCATTGAAGTTGTGTGCAATCTCACATAAGAATTACATTAAACTATTTATAAAGGATGTATCGCATGCATTGTGTATCCTTACAAAAATAAGTATATCGCTGGGTCGTCATTTATTTGGAGGGAAACAAACAGTTAAACAAAGTAATGATACACTTACACAACACAATCATGTTCAATTTACAAAAGGTCATTTAAAACAGAAAGTTCACATGAATATGTAAACGAAAAAGATCGCCATTGAATACCAACCACTTCGACCTTCTGCAGCAGAACTATTAGCTACAAAGCAAAAGGTCAACACAATAAACTTCCTCATACTGGTATCGATATAAAGTAGGTAATTAAATTCCAACAAAAATCAAATGTTTCCATGACAAATATGAGTTTAATCCCCCACGATGTTTGACATTATATACCGAGTTGTCATGGTTCTGTGCTAAAATAGAATTACCAGTGATTGGTTGACATTTAGTCGTAGGACCCCACGTTTTTTTGTCATTATCTGGCCAGGTGTGACATGTTTTGGAAGGCATGTAATTGATTTTGGCACCAGTAATATCATCAAAAGTACTGAATACATCAAAAGTACTGTATCAGATCGTACTATGCATACTGACGAGAGAAAGAAGTTCGTACTGATTGACTGATTGATTACCAAATCTGATTCCAGTGCACCTGACGATAACATTTGTGGGTTGCAGAGTTGAACAATGCTTACTTTATCCTGGCTAATGTTCATGCAATGTAACTAGTCACTCACATTGAAGTTATAAATACTAAAACTCTCAAATTCCAATGACTTACGCCATAACTGGCATTCTCAAAGATGAAAACTGCCATTTTTGGATCATTTACATAACTTTGGGCGTACACACGTTTTGAGTTCGCATTTTATGAGAAGCCAATGAGACACTTGGTGATAATGAGAGAAAACCGTAGTGCCTCTTTACGTGTTACAGTCTATTATTTTTGAGTTTTCTGGAAAAAAATAATATTTTTTAAATTTTTTGGTCAAGAACAACCGCCTGTATTCAGGCAAACAAGTTTTCGTCATTTGTCAGGAATGCATATTTTAAGGTTATTTGCTTGGACACGAAAGGTCAGCGAACCGGGAATATCAGGATGTGGTTTGGCCGTAACTCTGAGAAAACTAAATAGTGATTGATTCGTTCATACAGACTCACTCTGAATACATAACAGGAAATGGTTCGAAGATCAGTCCAAAAATAGCCAATGAGAAAAACAAAGAGGTCATTAAATATCCTTAAACTTCCGACGGTCAACCGCTGCAGTCATGTTATAGTTTGTTTGTCTTCCTGACGCGTATTTGATTGACAGATAGAAACATAATTATAAAACCAAATATCTTAGCAAAATGAAAGGTGTCCCAAATGTAAAACCTATTAACGGTGTTTATGCGGGTATGCTGAGCCATTCCATGACGAATACTACCCTGGAAGTACACATATGCGTGTACAACACAAACACACGGGTAGGCATTAACTCACCTCGGGGTACACTCATCTACAAGAACATTCAACATCTCCAATCTCCAACATCTCTAATCTCCAACATCTCCAATCTCCAACATCTCCAATCTCCAACATCTCCTATTCACCTCATTAACAAGGCTCTTACTGAAACAAGTTCAAGAACAAGCACTCATTTGCATCAATCTGACGAACCAAATTTAATAAAGGTACAACAATCAAACGATATTAAGTGCTTCAAGTTTATTTAAATTACCATAATATGAAGGAAAACACAGACACTGTTTTCCGTTTTTCTACCGAACGTAAAAAATGGCGGGCGATGATTTAGAATAGAAAACCAAACAGAGGAAATAAACAAAGTGTGATTCTAAAACTGGTGACAGGCGTGACACGTTGTATCCATTGACACTATTTAATGTATGATCTGTAAGTCTGACAATCCGTGACAACTCGTGCTTATTACAGATGATGGTTTTTTGTTCTGACATCTGCACGCGCACACACCGAGACCATTTACGAATGTAGTTTTCGGGAAATTCAGCTGCGACTTTGATAAACAGACTTACCGACTGAACATAATTAGCATGTAATATGTGAACTAAGCATTCTTTGATTTGGCAACAAAAAACAGCAGTCAAAAATAAAATTAAACTTGAACATCTCTGTCTTTCTCTCTCTCTCTCTCTCCTCCTTTCTCTCTGTATATATTTCCTTCTTTCCTCTCTCTACCCATCTCACATAAACACTCTCTCTCTCTCTTTCCCTCGTTCTCACTCACTTTCTCTCTCTTTCTCTCTCTCTCTCTCTCTCTCTCTCTCTATCACTCTCACCCTCTCTGCATTTCTATATATATATATATATATGTCCATAATTAGCAAGACAAATACCGACAGGGCGTGGCTTGTATTTTGAATGTTTTCCACTGAGATAGCTTGACCAACTTCGCTATCATTTCAAAATAACCATCCCTGCTACATGTACAATATTCTATTTATTTCTACTGCGATTGTTTTCATCCTACGTTTAGCACTTAGAAGCACACCCACACGGTCATTGCCGGACAGTTCATACGCCGCGAGTGCTTTCTTGAGTTCTAAATAAACTGTAATTCAATTCAGAGCATGTGTTTTGTTTGTCTTTGACGTACGTGTGTACTTGTTTCATGTCCTAATGAAACTTGATCTAGATGTTATAAGTAATAGTTCCAAGGATTATCCCATTGAACTATATTAAGTGACACCTGCCAGATATTATCCACAATTAGTCTCAAATCCATTTATCTAATTCTATGTTCCCTCTTTGAACACTTAGTTTCAAACCTACCTTTCTTATCCTATGTTTCGTTTCTTCTCGCCGTTTCTTACCGTTTGTTGTTTTCGCAATGCCAGTCCGATTACTGTCAATCAAGTTCGTACACAAACAAAACAACAAACAACGTACCGACGCCAATGTGCTGTTTGATGGAACTGTTTTAGAGAAAAGACCAGATGTTGTTAGTGTGTATGTTTATTTGCTTCTGACCAAAGTTGAACTATGGTGCTATCGAAAAAGAGCAATAATGCCTTCTTGTTCCTATGTTTCGACACATACGAAATCAGTGTACGCCCATGGCTACTTGGTTAGAGTCTGCCCCCCCCCCCCCCCTTGAAACATGCTGCATGTATTTGACATACTTTCAAACTGTCACATAAATCTCAATAAATGATGACAATACTGTGACTCGTAAATAGTCATGAAATTACGTTCCTCTGCTTGCCATGCATTGATATATGAACACATGAAGCATGGCCGCTAACACACGATCCACTATATAGCAACTGACAGTGCAGAATTGAGCTACTATAGTATGGGGAAACCGGTCACTCTAGACTGCAACGGTATTTAGGTCAGGTAATACAGACAACCTGTTTGTTTTACATAATTATATTTTATTTTCTAACCAGGACAAAGAACAATAGCGGCTACTGTGTTGCATGTATATTTAACATTTAATGATATGTTAAGACAAAAATCGTTTACGGTGCTTAGCATTCATCTCTGTAAAAAGACTATTCGATTAAAAGAGTGTAAACAGCACAAAGAACAATACCTGTGGTGCCAATTTAGCTGATCCAATTTTGCCATCGGTTAAATTTATAACAGCGTGATTAGGTTACATTCGTGTTTCATATTTGAAAAGTACAAAGATGTTAAACTGCAACCATAGTGACAAGTTGAGCCATAATCATGGTCGAGCTGGTAAAGGTGGAACGATGTTGGCGGTTGAAGCTGTCAGTGAGAGACATGCAGCACATTAGAACCATTGTCAGCTAGTGTTTGACCTTCTCCATCTCTAAATCATCCAGGAATATCAGCACATTCATGGCTCTCTCATTGCTCCACTGGCTACTTACTCATTCGGTAACGGTCAATTTGTTGAGACCTTTCTCGTGTTTCTAGTTCATAGATATTGCAAACGTGCATGATATAAAGGTTATTTCACATAAAGTGTAAGTCTCCGTGGCCTAGTGGTCAAGGCGATCGCCTTCTGAACGAGAGGTCGAAGGTTCGAGGTCTGCATGCGAGTTGATCTGATAAGACCGGTTGATATGCCACCACCTAGTTGAAATGAATGGTTATCGATTGTCATCATGTCAGGCGCCTGGCATATCAAATAAGATTCGGGAGAAAAGATACACATATAACGTGGTGTCATATAAGCTCAATAGAGTGACACAACAATGATCAAGCACTTAACTGGTGTAATTAAAGTTGCAAACAATTAAACACAGATCGCATGTAAATGTAATAAAATGGCGGCTGTCTGGCTGGCGCAGTGTTAAGGCACTCGCCTCTCACCGCTGCGACCCGGGTTCGATACCCGGCGTCGGCATGTGAGATGGTCATGTGGTCACCAAGTCAGACAGGTGGGTTTCCTCCGGGTACTCCGGTTTCCTCTCACACGATGACCATCCGAACGCAAACATCGGTGCCAACGAGCATGATTAATATAAAGTGTGACCTCCAATGATCGCGATTGAATTGTGTCTTCGTGCAGGATGAAAAAGCACGAATTGTCGCCAGTATTGTTTGGTAACTAGACTTCCACCAACATGAAACGTGCCGTCGCGCAAGATTATGCTCGGGTCGTGGTGGTGAAATGCGAGTGTTTAATATCCGTGCTAGCATGGAAAAAACAAAACGCTGCAGGCTCTATAGTACTCACTAATTATAGGACAATGCAGTCGTTGTTTCAAGAGATTGCTTATATGGCCAACAGTGACTTCTTTATCGGTATACTACGCCCTGCTGTAAAGCTCACTATATTTTTTCAAAGGTAGGTACATTGAGCGACCGTTTCATTACCAAGATGAAGTACCAGTATGCAGACTCTCCATTCACTACTACACAATCCAAACAATTAATTGACTGACGAGCTAATGGTAAAGTGCATGCATTTGAAAGTACATTCTGAATAGTTAGACGCATTTAAGAATTGTTGACATTTGTCCAGTATCAGAGACCTAGTATATAACCAATTATTATAAGAAGGGGGTCTTAAAATGTTATTTAAAGAGATCACGATAAGTTGCGGTGTAGCCTCTTGAACAAACACCAAACGAAACAATACAAGGGACCGACATGACACCGTTTGTGGTTGTTAGTTGTTAGTTAGTCAACTTACCTCGTTTATCTTCCATTCCACAATTAGGTTAAGCAACGTTCAAACGGGCAACAAATATCCCCGAACTATATGTTAAAAATAAGTCTTGTTTGATACTTGCTGTCCGATCCCAACCTTAGAATTTGTCTTTGAAAAGCCCAATTAGGTATGTGACAGATTAAACAATGTTGGGCCAGCTAAAGATAGGTCAAAGAGCTGTAGTGTGTCTGATGATAACCTTGTCGTGATCGTGGATAGCATTTAGAACATGATGAGTTTATAGCTCCCATAGTCACAATCACAGTCAACAATGACTTGTTACTAATGGTGAACATTTTAACTCTAAATTAATATTCATACTAGGTCAGTCATTTACGAGGGCACCTATTCTAAAGTTGATTTAAAATAGCTTTCGACTTGCTTCCCGATCATAGCGATGTATCGTACACAGAAATGAAATGACGGGCATGTAGAGAGGGGTTCTGACAGCAGTGGGAAAGAACAAATAAATCTACATCAGAACATTGTAGCGGCATTCTTGAACTTGGAAGTTGGCAGTCAGTATAAAACGAGGGCGTCCGTACAGCCTTGACTTCAGTTGATGGATAGCTCTCTCTAACAACAGGCAACAGATATTAAACGGTAACGGAACTTTCACTTGCAAAATTGAATAGAATGAGTTTGAATTAATGTTGAGCGCATGATAAGGTTTGATTCAAGTTGTGAGTGGTGTGCTTGTATGCGTTATGGCAGTAGTGTTTTCTTTTCGGATACAAGACGCAATTGTGACCTTATTATACAGCGTGTGCACTTGTTATTCTTTGATTTGATTTTAATTATCAAGTATGTGTAACGCATATTTTGTAGAATTTAAAATTGCATAAATTATTCGACTTTGAGAAGTACATGTGTCATTCTAAATAAAGGGGTTGCGCGAAAGGTGAATGTAAATAATTTTAATTTGATTGGATAGTTAACAGTTAACATGTTATGTGTGTTTTAAAATATGTATTTGACAATGATTACAATTCATATTTACAGGTATGGCTGCTTTGTTTGCACTTTCAATTCATGTTGTGGGGCTGGCATTATCGACGTATTCCCATCCAATGACAATTCTACTACAACCACCCATTTTACACCAGCCTAGATTTCCTGTATGGTTTCCGTATCAGCCACCTCGGGTAGTCCGACCGCCTATGCCTCCACATCATTTCATGAAAAAACACCATATTGAGAAGGAACGTTGGAACTATTATAACCCAGTTGGACTTTATCCTACCCCATATGGAGTTCCTAACATAAACCCCGATTCACTTGGTCCGTTTGATATGCCTATGTCAGCACCGTATGGACAAGTACCGTATCGCACTCCGTTGGATGTAGGAGCTAATTACTATTCTGGACTTGACCCAAATCGAGCTGACTATGGACCAGGACCAGGTATGTCTACAGGCATGCTCCAACCATTCGCACCTTCACCACTAAGTAACCAATTTGGTTCTGCTGGATTTGACAACAGGGCACCAGTATATCCAAGAAGCATCGTCAGTAATGGAGGACGAACTGGTAGAGAGAATCGACGTAGAAACGACAGACGAGCACCGCGTCCAAGGCGTGTTTTGAGCGGCAGACAGGGGAGGGGAAGGCCCTTGAATAATGATAGAAAGCTTCTTGTACTAAGAGAGAATTCATTTCCTCGTATCCCAATTCCTTCACGTGCACAACTTAAAAGATTACCAGACGGGTTGTTAAAGACAGATATCAAAAAAGGTCTTCTCGGACCGAAAGGTGCAAAGGGACATATTATGGCAGGTGTACCAAATTTACCAAACATGAACTCCGTTAACTTGAATACATTCCTCGGTAAAAAGATTGAACTACCAAAGATGGCAGGCGTATTAGGTAATCAACGATCTATCATCAATATGGGAGCAGGCGGACCTGGTCCTATGAACTTCATGAAGCCTAGCTTACAAGCGGTTATGAATATACCTATAGCTCACAAAGAAATAGGTGTAAACAAACTAAATAACAATGACCTTATGAAATTATCGTTAACACCAAAGATTTCCCCACAGAAACAAGCAATGCATGCAATGGGAGTTGCCAACGGTTTATCAGCACTTCCACTAAAGGAAACCCTCAAACTTCTGGATATTGGTGGGCCTGTATCTCAGTCGGTTGCAGAGTTCTCAAAACGAAAGATAAATGGTGCAACTATGTATAGCGTCAACAGTCCAGCAGCTCCTGGTCATAAAAAGGATACGATTAATGCTGCAATAAACAATAATATGGGATTTGGTGATTTGGTTGTACCACCCTCTGTCGCTGCAGCAGCTGACCTACAAACTGCAATGATGTTAAACCAAATACCAAACAGTCGTCTGTCTAATGGAATCAGTGGAATTGATCTTACCAGCAACAATTTCCTTGGAACCAATTTAGATAAAACGCAGTTTGGACTAAACATGGATCTGCTTGGCATACAATTCCCCCCAACTCTACCGAGTATAGGCGGTGTGGATATGCCCGCCGCAGCAGATATGCTCGGTGCAACTGGTAGTGTTAATCCAATGATGTCAAACTTTGCAACTAAAACCGCACAAAAAACTTTAGATATGATGAAAGATGTTTTAACAAATGAAAAGATGGGCAAAGTTCAAAGAATGATTGGTCAAAATAACATTATAAAGCGATTGAGTGCTGGTATGAGCGGAGGAGGAAGCAACCGCATGCTTGGTCTAAATAATGATTTCGTCTCTAGAAATAAAAGTAACATTGGTGTTCTCAAAGACAAGTTCCCTGTGAAGTTGTAGGTTTTTGTTGACTCCCATGATGTGACAAGAACTTAGAGAGGCTCGTATCTTGTGATTGAGTGCGGGCACTTAGTTGTTACCTTGTTCAATTAGTTGTGAGCAGGTAATTAGTATTCCGTATTGAAGTCAAGCCGTGCTATAAAAATTCCATTGTGTTACCATGTTTGTCTTACTCTGTACTCAGTCATGTTCAGGTCGAGGTTCCTTGTATATTCTAGTTCCAAGCTACATCTAGAGGAGGGTTGTTCTTGACTGTTATCATGATATTAAAAGAGATTGTAGTAGTCGAAAGACAGTTGTTCTAGACGTTGTGTGTATGCAATTGTGTACATGTGTTATACTCGTATTTACTAATGACTTACCAACAATAAAACGAGAAAACTTATATACTAGCAGCGTTGTCTCAATTCTATCCCAAACATTGACGTTAATTCCTGTATCGTCGATGAAAGGGTACGCATTTCCTAGCTCTTTATTGCAATATTGCTACTTGTTTGTCAAATGACTCTTGTCTAAGAGAAAACATACCTTACAACTAAATACACGCCTACAGATGAACAAATAGCATATGCAGAGATGTGAGTAAGCAACGCATTATATGACTCCATTATTATTCCTTTTTTCTGGTTTACTTAGAGCAAACTTGTGTACTAGAGGTTGGTATACCATAAACCAATTAAAATCATACTTGTATTCGGCGATAGACTTTTACGTAAGTGTCCATTCCAAGGCGCAGTATCTTCCTTCCACTTTCCGCGTTCGTCTATGTACGTGACTTCTTAACGTTATTTATATATGTATGATGTATGTATAGTAATCTTAACCTTGTTTTACTTCAGTGGCAGACTTCCTTATTGTTAGTTGTATATCTGATAAACATGACGATAGTATTATAATACGCGTTCTTTCTTTTATATATTTAAATATACATGGTGGTGTCTACATAACTACCAGCACAACTATTTCGCCTAATACGTGTGTCCAGTTCCAGACAGTTTAGACATACAGGTAGACCAGACATTAATTGCCGCCAATCAACGAATTGTTGGATGACACAATAACATGAAATTCGGGAAATATTAACAACTCCGCAGACATGGTAGTGATTTGTTCAGGATTTCTACAGAAGATTGATTGAAAGATCATGACTGCATGTGAAGGTCTAAGTCTCGAGACTGAAGTTTTATTGTGTAATTAAAAACTCCTGATAGACAAGCAACGCAACAGCTACCTCGCTACCTGGTTTTAACCGAGAGATTTGCATTTTACTGCTCGTTACATGATTTGACACATCGCTAACATTCCTGGAAAAAGTGTCGTCCGTGTGTTTTAAGATAACCTCACTATATCTCTTAGACTTCACTTGTCAAACTGCTTAACGATAAAAGCTGTTTTGCCAGGGAGCTTGTATATTTTAAAAGTGCAACATGATAGGTATTTTGGTATTTGGTCATCATTGTAAGTGCTTACCTTGACTAAAACGACTTCCGGTTTATAAAGCGAAAAAGATATCTGACAAATGTGTTATTGTATTAACATATAAAAGCCATAAAAAATAGTAAAACGATGTTGATTGTTTTTAAAAGTAATAAATCCTAGACAAAACAACAACTAAATAGTGTTTCACTAACAAGGATACATCTGTGTGAATGAGTGATATCATACAACATAGATTAATGATGTTGTACATTGTTTTATGTTACACAGGCTGTCGCAAGAAAGGGCAAGACCAAGCTGACACCTTCATCATAGCTTAAACTAAACAGTGATAGGCAAACTATTGAAACTTGATCAATGGTCTATATATATCGTATATCGTATATCTGAACATTCTTGTGGATTTATTGGTATATGAACGGGTTATAAATAGTGTATTCACAGATAGATTATGTGCCGATACTTTGAACTGAATTAACCATCTCAGTGTTGTTCGATAGCTGCATTTCGAACTCTCGTAGCGTGCATATCATCAAAATGGTGTTTACTACATTTGATGTTGTTGTTTTCAAGTCTCATTTATGAAAAACAGCCCTATTTTGGTCTTAACACTTATTAATGTTCTCAAAATAGCACTCAACCATTGGTATGTGGTCTTCCTGAAATAGAGTGATTAAGTTGTTGTGTAAGATAGTAGTTGTTCATAGCTATATTAGTATTATTCAAAGTACAGTGCATAAATGGTCGAAGAGTGTTAATTTGAATGAACATTTCAAATAGAGATAGTATAATGATTTTAGAGAATATTTACAGCTTTACACCACGAGTTGGTATGACTATTTCAATACATCGTTAACAAATCAAACTAAAAGCATACCGCAATGTTACTAAGCACAAGATCAAACAAATACTCACATGTTTCATTTATTTATATAATATAGATACAGCATTTTAATGATATAATATATATAATTTATATATATTTAATAATAATAACAACATGAGGTGGACGAGTCAAAGTATAAGTAACCAATAAAAGTTAGTAGGTAACAAACTTCATTTGTAAATAAATGACGCTAGAGTTGTTGCAGTTCATTAGAGACAATAATATACACTTACAAGGACATCAGACCAAATCATACAAGTCATAGATTAGACATGAAGTATTGCATTGATTAGATCAATAAGAAATACAGAATCATTGATTAAATCAATACAAAATACAGAATCAGATTGGCAGTAGTAATAATAATAATTCAATTGCCGTTTAGGCGTTTCCATATAGAGATATAGACATTTAAAAGTGTTAACCAAAGTTGCATGTTTAACATGTAGGGGAGAGAATTCCAGATGGCAGCTCCAGCGTACATGCATGACTTGCGGAAAAGTTCGCAGTTAGGTTTTGGCGTATATAGTTTGTTACAGTTAGTAGATCAAGTATCTCGACATGATACGTCAGAAGTATATAAAACATAGTTTGTTAAATAATTAGTATAGTAGTGTAGTATATAACTATATATTCACAGTATTCTGTCAATTGAACCTTTGTATACGTGTTCAGATGTGCATATGAACATACAATTGTGTTATACTTATATATAAGTTTATACACATTAAATATGTAATAAACATTTGCAATAAGTAGTTAGGTTAACATATGTAATTTACCAATTCAGAATCCAATATACTTCTCAACATGTAAGTCTTGATGTAAAATATAAATAAATGTGATACGTAACGTAGCAACAACCTACGGAAAATGTTGCTCATTCCGTTGAAACCATAGAACTAAAATATGCAACGTCAGCATGAGCTGTTATTAAAATGGTGATACAAACTGCTTAAAGACATCACGGATCCACAACCTTGAAGTTATACCTATAATGTACCCTCAGTCAAAAGAGAATTTTAACCGCCTCCTCGATAGCCTAGTGGTACAGTGCTGGCTTCGAGTGCGGGAGGTCCCAGGTTCAATCCCCAGTCAAGGA
>ENA-OREC01001258-OREC01001258.1-marine-metagenome-genome-assembly--contig:-NODE-1258-length-12505-cov-11.926295_pt1 | contig 12505 bp, 12 predicted proteins | sample MGYA00248626_ERZ508543 | MGnify/ENA primary metagenome ERZ508543 (study PRJEB26211, sample SAMN05518279) | marine metagenome | isolation source: Puget Sound, Washington, USA | host: Bankia setacea... | reverse complement strand
CAGGCGTGTGCTCTTCCGATCTGGGGGTTCTTTGTGTAGTTCAGTTGAATATTACAGTGGAACCTTACAAAGCATACTCGTCACTCGTGGTTGTTTGGTAGATACGAACGATATGTACTCGTATATTCTTTACTTTTTGAATTAAACAGACCTTGAATATGTCATTAGTATCGTATGAGAACATTGACCAGATACTTCCGAATAAATTACATGGACCAACGTATTACATAATAGGTGCTACATGTGTATACAATGGACACATGTTCTAAATTCTGTTGTAATAACACGACAGTCTAATCCACCTATTTCACAGTTCAACAGTCCGTGTAATGAATTCACGAGTGTCTGGTCAATGTTTGTATACATACAACGTAAGGTTGTTTATTTCAAGCGCTTGTGATTGTTGTTTGAAGACAATTTTAAATTCACCAGAACAATTAGCCCAATGTATACTATTCCAGGGTACAACTGCGGTAACATTGTTTTGGTTTTTGGCGATATTTAACGCGGGGGCTTATTTGACATTTAAGACAATCTTATATATCATGTGTCCGTATAGTCCACCGGTGCATTAAAATCGTTAACTAGACAACTTTTCCATAGTTCGCCGCTCGAATTTAGATACGTTATGGTTTAAAATTATACTGTTAACTACAGGGTCGAATGCACGTAACCCCACCATCTCTTGACATACGCGTGGAATCTAATGAGGCTACGAGCTTCTTCTTTATAATACGGTTCACTGGAGTTGTAACCGGAGAAACTGTATCCAGAATGTGGAGCTGATGATATCTGATGGCATGTACTCATACAGAGTCGGACGTGATACATACCAATGATGTACTATTAACTAAGATAGTTCACCCGTAACAAAAGAAGTAGTCCCATTGTAAGTTTGCTGTCACGAAAGGTTAATGACAATAACTATATCGTACTATAACAACAGTGACCCTATTTTCGAGTACCTGACTTCAATATGTTTAACAGTTTCCATTAGGATACACATATGATATAAGGAACACAAGTTTTTATTTTGGACAACCCAGGAGGTCAATGACCCATGTGGTCAACTTAGGTACATATAAGAGCAATGTACAACAGTTGACATTGACAAAAAATAAATAATAAGTTATGAATAGAAACTATCATAATAAGAAGAAATCGTGAATGGAAATGTACATCGTAATTGTAAGTAATTATTAGTTTAATGTTTAGATCATAATAATTAGCACTTACGAAATGACAATTTTACAAAACTATACTCAGTGATCAAACTGAACATTTTACAACATAATAGTATATATGTACTTGTATACATATACATCGTTTTAATGTTATGTACAAAATAAACATAGGACACCTGTTACATTTATAAGTCCTTAAACCATTCAACAATACAACTAATTTCTGTTATCAACATATAGTGTGCTGTTCCTTAATTCGAAAGCTTTGTTGATAAAAACACTAAAGATTGTTAGTACTTTGCTATGTCCAGCGTTAATCAGCTCGTACTATTTGGACTGACAAAGTTAAAAAATTCATATTTCCCGATTCCGAATAATGGTACCACCGACGTATACAGTTGTATTGAAAAAAAATGAATAGTTGTTCCTACTTTAATGAGACATGTGGAAACCATTTATTATCATTTTTTGAGTACGAGTCACGTGAAATGATTTGTTCAAACTTACAGCAATTCTGGTCCTGAAAACATCATTTACTCAGGAATACATATTTATAATCTAATTAACATAGTTTGTTTCTTTTCTCAATTGTGTTTTTAACGTTTAATCTTGAACGAAATTCAATATTTGTTATCATCAAACACATGTTAGCTATTCGTCTTTCTTTAAGATGTCCAATGTAAAATTATCCCACCTTCTCCAAACCGTAAACTCGTAAATTAATATTGGCTGAGTTAGTGCGTTTACTGTAAACTCACGAATTCTTGTACTTGATTTGAGTTAATAAATGTGTTTAGCCGTTCTGTTCTGCAGTTTGTCCATGTTTTTTTGTTCTTAGATCTCCTTAAGATGATGTTTGCCAATCGTTATTTTCGTACACGATAAGCGGTTAGCGCTGCCTAACCAAGGGACATCACGCTGGTTGGTTCCTGGAATTGAGATTGAGTTGTCTACCCTAAGCGCCGCGAGATCGAATACCATAACCTGACGCTCGTTGTCTGTTGGTAGACCAGACGTCGCAGTGTAGAGAAGTTTTCCCCTGTACTGGATCACTCCAAATCTTTTCGGGTTAAAGTTAACTATATTTGTCACTTCTTTCGTTGTCAAATCATTTGTAATTTCTATCACCTTTCCATCAAGTGAAATGACATAAGCAATTTCACCACAAAGAACTGTCTGGCAGCCGATACCTGGCAATGTTATCGAATTTACTCGCGTTACCTGTCTCTTTAAGACGTCAAAGTATTGTATGACATTTGACGCATTACTGTTTCCATTGCTACCAAAGATCAGGATACCCTGGCCAACAACCACCGCCTTTGTATTGTTTACGCTGTCTAACAGTTCTCCATACGTGTCCCACACACCTGACTGTATCTGATAACCAAAAATGGTTTTGTCGTCTGTATCTGTCTCGCCACCAAAAGCATAGATGACGTCACCAGAACACGCCATACCATGTAGGAACCTTCCTATCGGTAGTTTTGGCAACGATGTCCAGGTACATGTAGACGCTTGAAAACGATGGAAAGCTTCTCTGTGATACTGACCTCCAGAGACGTAAATGTCATCCCCATACGTACAACACGCGTAGTAGGGTCCGATATTCTGTGGTAAAGATGGTAGGTCAAACCATGTTTCGCGTTGGAAGCTGTAACAACGCATGCCGGATCCAGAGTGTTCCAGATTGTCTGTCCCACCTATCACCGCCATAACGTCTTCCTTTGAGGAACAACTCCTTTGCGTTGTCTGGACAGAAGTAAAGTCGTGTTTTCTAGCAGTATACATCTTGTACTTAAGAGCCTCCTGCACAGCAGACGCTACCTCGGGTACTTGGTTGATCGACTTATCCGTATTGAACCTCTGTAAAACATACTCTGGCGAACAAAGTGGTAGCCGGACTGCTTTTATGAGTTTATGTATGTGTTTTAGTCTGTTTCCTGAATCTGCGTTCATCCATTGGAGGGCTGCCTCACAGACGACATCTTCGCTCGAGACATTAAGACCATCATCACATAGCAACGCTTCGAATGTTTCCATTGGTAACAGACCAAGATCTCCACTTTGGAACAGAGAAAGAAAATTCTCCAGCATGAACCTCCAAATGTGCTGCTCAAGTTTCGTGCAACTATACTTCTTGGCCAGATACCAAATGTCCACGAAGTTGTCTAAGGCTAGGTTGTCTTTGAAATACTCCTCTACTCGATTCTGCAACACATCCATCTGCATTAGCGTCGCTACTTCTAGAACATCCTGCGCATTGTCACCATTCACTATGTCTTCCCCGCCATATATGCAATCAAGAACGCGCTCAAACATCGATGATGTCATTTCCGGAAGTTTGACGACACAATCTCGTGACTCTTTCATATCGTGAGCAAACATGGCGGAAAAGTAAGGCGACACGGAGCATAGCACAGCCTTGTGACACAAAAAAGAAACGCCTTCTACAGAAATCGTGACGTCACAGAATTTCCCGGATCGCTGTTGCTCTCGTAGACCAGACGACAAACTTGAAAGAAATTCATCTCGCCATTGTTTACTCGTTTCCTTCCCTGATAAAAAAAGAAAATCAAAATACCATGAGGCAGAACGCAAGGACATGTATGTTTAAGAGGAATACAATCAACCAAGAGTACAAACCATTTTTTTAAATCTAGTATTGCATTTAACAATGGGTCCGGATATTCGTAGGTATTATTAATATAACCAGGAAAACAATGCCTTTTATATCATATAGTTGTAAAGTGTATAAAGAAGACATACCTGCCGTCATGATTTATCCGAGACAATCCACACTTCACTTATATAACTCGACAGTGCCTAAGCTCCAAATTGATTTTGATGTTGAGCAAATTGCGTGGATTAGCTTTTCGTGGCTTTTGTGGCCGATTAACCTCGACCTAACCCCTCCGGTCAAGCCTTTAAAACTATTTCAATACCTCCCTAATTGTCCCAATAGCGTATCCTTCGGGCATTTCTTTAATTAAATCTAAAGTGAATGTGAAACGGTGATTGTTCGGTCGATAACACATGTTCCAATCTCAACAAATATCAATCATTAGAATATCGAGTAAAACTTGTAATAAAACTTCCAAACGAGACAATGATTGTTTATATTTACAGTTTGGATATCGGGCTTAATCGATATCGAATAAACAGTTAAGGGGATGTTGAGAGCGTAAAAGTGGTGTGTCCGTGTGTATGCGTACATGCGGGCGTACGTGTGCGATCGAAGCACAGAAATGGAAATCTTCAAAATGACAGAACATACTTACCAAAACTGGCTAAACGTGAATCAGCTATGAATTAGCACATTAACTACCAATATTAACATGTCTTCTTCACAGTTTACGTTTGCTGTTCCGGTCATATTCTGCTTTTATTTCAGCTTTTTCTAGGTGAGTGGTACCCAACGTCTAGACGATGAGCAACTCAAACTTATACCGAAGTAACGAGCACGTGAAAACTGTAATGCATGTTTTCCGAATTTAACACATTGTATTAGAGTTGTTTCCCTTGTATTTCATAATATTTGAACGAGACGGTGTACTTCTGCGTCAGCTAAACACGTGCAGCTGTATGGGCCCCTCTCGATTTTTTTGTCCTCAAGTACTATTTACACTTACTACAAATTCACGTTACATTCTAAATGCCTCTCTAGTTCACATAACTACGTCAGTAGTATGTAACAAACTGCAGAGTGTGGACTGTACATAATGGTTGCTGGTTTATGTTCCTAATTAAGCAACCTCTAATAAGCTCCGGAAGTTAGGGTTGAAGTAGTCTTTCCGAAATATATGGGGGCAAGCAAACTCGTACCGTTTACACAGGCTGGCTTTAATTGGCAAGCTATGATTACAAACGCAAAATACCACAAATGTGTTCGTTAATGCAGTTCCGCACATGATTCATATACTTGTTAAAACTTGGATTCTGCATTTTGGATTTTTACTCCTTTTGGTGTTGAATTATGGATTTTTTAGGTTTATTCATGATTGTTTTAAGTTTTCTATTAGATATTTCCGGTAAGTATCCTGAAGTTTTGACGTTTGGTGTTGTTTGTTATCGTTACGTCATTTTGTTTATCTCAATATACAAAATAAGATGCAACAGTCATAAACTCGAAATTGTAAAGAATTAACACCTTCACGACGGACATGCTTACTGAACTAAAGCTGTTTATCTTTTGAAATGTAAATTTATTAAAACGTTATTCATTAATTCACGGTTTGTATGAACTCTTCCAGCGTGTAGCGAACTAATTCAATTATATCGTTAAAGTTGTCCTTTCGTTCCCAATTAAATTTCATAAAAAATAGTTTAAGGAATTAGCATACATATATTCTAATAAATGCTTCTAATGAAGGAATCTGTGTTGAATTTGCAAGAAAAAACAGCCCAACATTTTTGTTCTTCGTTCAAATTGCCTGCAATTACTAAACATGTGTTATGAGTAACCCGTTAAATATCATTGTTGACGATTTCGGTATATTATAACTAGGCCGTATAATAGAATTTAGTTGTCTATATATTACACAAGGGCAATATTTCGTACGTACTTTGTGGCTATGAAGCATAGATGAATATCTAAATGTATGATTTTGAGCGAAAGTCGATCTTTAAAAAACCTCATTCATTCTTTCAACTGGATATTTTAATTTGTTATTTATCACAATTATATCGATCCGATCGTTATTTCGTTGGTCAGCGATTTTTTTTTCTAATTACTGAAAATTGTTTCCATCTAAGTCGTTTAATTCCTTTCTTATCTTTACCCACCCTTTACAGATGCTAACTTCGTTAAATCTCGACTCGCAAGTTCTTGGCCGGAAGCCCAGGACCAGTGTACGCTGTTTGGAGGTCGCCTAGTAACGTTGGATGACCTTGACATTTTCAAGAGATGGTTGAAGACTAAACAGGGTGATTATGTATTGGAGGAAGGGTCTGAGCTGTGGGTAGGGGCTAACCTAGTGAGAGGAGTGTGGAAATGGGACGGAGAAACAGACATGGAATTTAATGGTAGGCACTAAGCTACTATGTTACATGAATTGTCGATGACAGTCGGATGTTGTTGTATGTTATAACGGAAATCAATTACAATTTAGTTCGATTGTGGAAGAATTCTACTTGTTTAAATCAAGATCGAGTCGGTTCATGGAACCAACAAATATTTAGCATTGTGATGAAGCTTCTTGCTTAAGGAAACAACTGGAACCTTTTATGGGATTCAAGAAAGCACGGCGTCTGAAAGTTTGTCTCAATCCAGTAACATATCGGGAAAACACACTTGAAATTAATAAATGTCTGTGTTTTTGTTGTTGATGTAGTCGGTTTCGGTTTCTTTTAACGTTGTTATTTTCGTATTGATAAAACCACCTTTACTCTGAAGGCACTGTTCATTACTACGAGAGCAAAGGTTGTCATCAGCAGCAGTATTGGGTGAGTGGTACACGCTTAGACAACCTTACACCGGCCTTGTGTCTGGAACACTGTGGATGGAAAGGTGTCGTTGGGCTCAAGGTAACAATCTTGTCTGTGTTTAACATCTTTATGTATCGAGGGTTTAACAATGAATCATACCTTTACACGTATTAACGTTGCCATTTCGTTCCCAATTAGTAAATTTCATAAACAAAACAGTTTAAGGAATCAACATACATATATTATGATAAATGCTTCTATTGAAGGAATCTGTGTTGAGTGTTAAAGAAAAAACAACACAACCTTGGTTAACTTACTTTCAAATTGCCGACAAGTACTAAAATTGTTTAAGACTAACCCGTTAAATATTAGACTTGACGAGTTCAATATATGCTTGTTTGGGATATAGGATCGAGTTCAGTTGACTATATCTTCCATAAGGGCTTACTTTCATACGTACTGGGTGGCTATGAAGTACAGATGAATATGTATATTTTTGATTTTGAGCGAAAGTCCATCTTTAATAGACATGTTATTTACAAGCTGGTCTTCCCTACACTAACATTCAACATGTAAACAATATAGAACCTCTCTCACATTCATTCACATACTCTCACATTCATTCACCCATTCCCACATTCATTCACACACTCTCACATTCATTCACACACTCACATTCATTCACACACTCTTACACAATCACACAATTATATGTTTATTTAAGAACTACAATAAAGGGACGGTGGTAAGAAAATTGTATAATATCATACAATATAAACACTACATAATAATGCTTAAATCGTAATAATTCATCATAAAGTATATTACAGTGTGCAGCTAACTTAAACAATATGCATGATGCTGCAACAATGTCATAGTGTAACAAGTAAGAAATGTGAATGTACACGTATTGCGCTCTTTAACTGTTCAACATGTGAGAACCTGTCAGAAACTTCAATAATAATTTTAGTAATATGGAATTCGGTCAGAAATGCATAATGCTTTACATACACGCCATCTGAAGCACACTAAGCCTTTCTAGAATTTCTAAATCAATGTATGTGCGTTCTGTATTTTAGAAAGACTACTGTTTATGCGAGCAAGATTTACAGAATGTGTCCTCAACTATTGACCGTGACTGTCATATACAGTGTGATGGAGACAAGAACGTCGCGTGTGGAGGTTTCCAAGGTGTGTCTCTTTATGGACAAGGTTCGTTTGAAATTGTCATTCTTTCACAGACTATAGTTGTTTTGTTTTTGTTTTGACGATATGTAACGAGGGGTCTTATTTGACATTAAAGTCAATCTTCCATAAGGCCCTCAATTTATTTTAGTTCGATAGTGAAATCACGCTCAAATCTGTTCCTGGAACTAACCAGTACTAAGCAATAAGGGTGAAGTTTCTTCTTACTCAATGAAACAGGGAGGAGGACCTCCACATTACGAGTCAGACGTGCAACCCACAGCCCCTTAAAAGCAACTATTTCTTGACGACAAAGAAATATACATAAGAGAGGTATTAAATATTGGCATTTTAGAAATATACTATCACATGTTCGGTACATATGCAGCATGTGGCTCTGTATGTTGTAAAGTTGTCAAAGTGAAAGGTAATCAAATATCAAGATCATAGACACATTGTTGTTTGTCTTTTCTTAACTATAGTTCATGTGTTTGTATTTCTCTCTAGCTTCGTTTTCTATTGACTGGGCTGCGAATGAACCAAAGGAAGATAGCCATTGCGCTGTGCTAAGAAAGAAGACCAAAGACTCCAACCCAGAACTCATATCGGCAGATTGTGATATGCAGACACGTTACCTTTGTACCTTAGAAAACGACATTGCGTGCGGCAGACGAACTAAGTGTTTCCGTAGTTCAGTCAGTCACAGGACGTGGGCTACCGCCAGAAAAGAATGTAACGTCACGGAACTTCCAGACGCCATGTTAGAAGATGCAGACGACTTAAAAGAACTGGCTCCCGGCCTATACTGGGTCCAGCTCCGACAACAAAGTTCCTGGTATTGGCAGACAGGTATGAACAGTTTGCAGATTGAAACTTGACTTGTTGAACGTGTCTGGTTATCATATTGGTGTAGCTTGTAACGGTTATTTAGTACCGACTAGAGTGATCGTACCAGGAGCCTCTCAATTTTTGTTCAACACAACATTCATCGCCACACTGTCACGTTGAAGATACAATCAAGTTTATACTATTATCACATAGCTTTGAACGTGTTTAAAGGTATACATACGTTTATGATGTTTTTGTTTTTTGTTAATTGCTGTTGTTGCCGTCATCGTTTTCTTCGCTGTTGATGTTGTTGTTGTATTGTTACTACTGATTGTGTGTGTCATTTTAATTGCAGTCATACAAACATGTCTCACACTCTATGTACTTACTTATGTACCTACTTTCAGGGACACGTGTTGATATGGCGCACTTCTTTTCCTACGCGACTGGTTTTGACAGTGGACTGAAAAACGTATGTGGCGTAGTACAGAACTATCACCGAGAGATAGGGTTCGCTGCAAGGAGCTGTTCTGAGAGAAAATTCTACCTCTGCAAGTATGGTAAGCGTATTGGGTAAATAATTAAACAATAAGCTACATCAATAAGTTGTTTAATAACGGTCGGTGATAAATCATGTTTAACGGTTAAGTACAATTCTTGCTAAACGTACTTAGGATCGAACCAGTAAAACTTGAGTAAGGCTGCTGTTGTGGGTATTTCCTTTCCTGAGAGTCTTCCGTATTGCTAAGTGTATCCATTCCTATTTTGTCGTAATACAAAAACTTCGTATACAAATGTATTTAGTTTTGTTAGTGTTAGTTATTCTATATCGCTTTTTGCGTTAGTCTATTGCCACCCTTTCTTACAAAAGAACCTGTCTTTACACACACATCATATACGGTTTTCTGTGCTACTAAGTACCTGTGTTTCTGTACAGATTATATGAAGTCAATGATGTCAGATGGACCCGCAGCAGAACCAAACGACAATTATACAACCCACGGTCCTGGAGTAACCGGAAGTGAAAATGTGAACGCTACAACGATTAGGGTCGTCAATGGAAGAGGGTTTAGCGTCATAGGAAAGAACGGTATATAATTTTTACTTAATGAATTTAAAGATGGACTTTCGCTCAAAACTAAATATTTACGTATTCATCTGTACTTCATAGACACATAATACTTATGAAAGTATGCCCTTGTGAAAATTATAGACAACTCAACTCGGTCCTATCTCCTAATAATCATATACTGAAATCGTCAAAATTAATACTTAACGGGTTTGTCTTAAACTATGTTTAGTACTTGCAGGCAATTTGAAAGTAGGTAAACCAAGGTTGTGTTGTTGATTCTTCAAAACTCAACACAGATTCCTTCATTAGAAGCACTGATGTATGCATGTATGATATGTATGCTAATTCGTAACATATTTTTTATGAAACTTATTGATTGGGAACTAAAGGGCAACTTTAAGTTTAAAATGCCATGCAGTAGGTAATATCATGTTCGCCTTATAACTAACTCTGCAACCTTTATGAGTATACAACATTATATATGACAACCTAAATCGTGTGTACATCTACACATTCATTTATTTGAAGTAAAATGAATGTGTTTCGAGTTTGAATGTGAAACAAACAATACTTCTGCTTATGACAACTACTCTCAAATCCGTTCCTGGAACTAATCAGTACTGACCAAGCCATCATTGAGCATCACCTTTGACATCATGGTACATTGAAGGTTATAACTACATATCGACACCATGATTTACTATGAGCTGAAAAGTCGTTTCGGGGCGATGTATATACATGTAAAGGTACAAGGTGTATATCATGTCCATGTTGTTTGTAGGTCTGTATCTGTTCTTGGGATTCCTGTGTGGTATGGTCTGCATCTTGATTGTTGGTTTGATAGTCTACGCTGTGTTCAGGTAAGTAGGCGTATAGTGTATTTAGATAAACGTTAGTTAAGGTTATTGATTGCTTAGCGAAACTTTACTTGGATCAGCCAGTGGGTTTGTGTTACCTTTACGACTGACTGTCAAATAAAGGCTAATAATCGACTTAAAACGTTAATCATAATCTCGTATAGCATGAAAACATCGACTCTTGAATTTATTAGGCTAGAGAATCATGTTCATCAAATATATTTTATAACATATGCCCATTGTGCACACATCTATTTGTAAATATATGTATATGTAATGTATTCAAGAGTGTCAGGTCAATGTTCCAGTTCTATACATTTACAAGTACTTATTAACTAAAAACCGGTCACCTAAATAAATCACAAATACCCAAAAACGACTCGGTATATTCATTAAAATTTGCGTTTGCCTTTTAGATGTCATCAGCCAGATCCACGACAACACGCCCGACTTGGAGACAAAGATCAGGGTACAGATGCTCACAGTGTCAACTCTAAAAACGACTCATTGCGTGTCTCCCCTCCCCACTCTGACATCACTTACGACACTGTGTACGATCAGGGAGAGTCTCCGTTCCGTCGGTCGCAGAAGTTGATACAGACCGGATCCGCCAACGCTTGGAGACACGGACCTGCCAGGAGAGTGCGCTCAGATACGACGGACTCTTCCAGTTCTGACTACACCTGGCGTGGAATGATTGGTGGAAAGATAGAGGTTGTAAACACGGAGCTGAGACCCCAGTATCTAGAACATAACGGTACGTCCACGATGTTATCAGATGCGCCAGAGCGAGGTATGAGAAGCGAACGGGGATCAAGGACATTACAGACACGGTGCGACGTTCATGCGGATATACCTCTACAACCAATGAATACCATAGACGGAATTTACCAACTTCCGGTCGATAATCAACTAAGAATTGATAACGGTGCAGCTTGTTTCCCGCGTCAGTCGGAGTCTTTGTTTTCTCGAAGGAGTTTACAAGATCAGAAACGCGAGACTACGAACAGAGGGTTTGTGAGTCAGAGCTTGCCACGGAGTGCAGTGTCGCCAATGCAAGGACAGCGACCAGGGGTGTATGAACGAGCATCTGGACTGCCAATTGACCGGGAAGTAGAGATACCAGAATCACGTGACCAACAAAGTTTTCTGGAACTCAGAGCGGCACGAAACTCAGACTCTAATGAGGAAAATATTTACGCAACGATTAGGAAAACATTTCAAAAGATAAAAGATGACTTGGCAGAGGAAGCGAGGAGAAATGGAAATAATGAAGAAGCTGACATGATGTATTCTATAAGACTGACTGACTTGTAGCACTGTGTGTGTTTGTATGTAACTATTTGTAATTGTGTATAATGTAAGTGTTGTTCTTTAGGGTATGTATTATACTGTAAGGGGCTGTACGACGAAGATTTTATTGTTTTCAGTTTTCTTTATTCCCACGATGTTACATGATCAGTTAGATTACCAAAAAAATCAGGTTACACATCACTAACAAATTAATCGATTAAAACAACACAATTTCCTACATATAGACTCTCTTCAGAACACGTGGAGTGTTTGAGAGAACATTATAGACTGCTACATGCATCACAAACATGTACCTCTAGAGAACTTAAGCTGATACTTGTAACGTGAATCGTGTACGTTAGTGAGTAGATGAGTAGATGAATAAATCAGTAGCGTCTGTATTTACAGCGGAAAACATGTTTGACATACAAGGTAAGTCATTCCGCTGTTTGCTATTGTGCTTGTATTTCAAACATTTGTCAAACCTTTTTTTTTGGTTTTGACGATATTTGATGAGGGGGCTTATTTGACATTTAAGTCAATCTTCCATAATACCCTCAATTTATTTTAGCTCGATTGTGAAATCATGCTCGAATCCGTTCCTGGAACCAGCCAGTACTAAGCAATAACGGTAAAGCTGCTTGCTTAAGGAAACAAGGGGG
>ENA-OREC01001257-OREC01001257.1-marine-metagenome-genome-assembly--contig:-NODE-1257-length-12508-cov-10.955112_pt1 | contig 12508 bp, 7 predicted proteins | sample MGYA00248626_ERZ508543 | MGnify/ENA primary metagenome ERZ508543 (study PRJEB26211, sample SAMN05518279) | marine metagenome | isolation source: Puget Sound, Washington, USA | host: Bankia setacea... | reverse complement strand
ATTATTATTATTATTATTATTATTATTATTATTATTATTATTATTATTATTATTATTATTATTATTATTATTATTGTAATGTTTATTTAGGAAATATAGACCCAACACATCACATTTTCTAAAACAGATTTACACTTTACATAATGAGTTGTGCAAGGTATAATACACTGAAATATACAATTAACATTTATATGTACAGAATATAAAGGAAATAGTAAGACTTGTCATAGTAAGACTTGTCATAGTAAGACTTGTCATAGTAAGACTTGTCATAGTAAGACTTGTCATAGTAAGACTTGTCATAGTAATGAGACTTATATGGTTAATAAGTTGTATGTAACTTATTTATATAAACTGTTATCATTGGTAAATAATGGCAACTAAAATATCTTTATTTCCTCCTGTGGAATTTAAGATTGTGATGCGTGGTCTTTTTCAGACTGTCACACTGTACAATTCATCATCTCATCTTACTATAACATTGTAAGATATAAGAAAGTATAATGTAAACATACCGATAAAACACAAACAGTACCAAACATCTAAACACAAGTGTTTTCCTAGAAAGAACCAGTGCTGTGTCATTTGTGACAGCACACGATTTCTTATTTCTATACACTAACTATATACGGTACGATCTTCGAGTATTCAAGAATATTTTGCATGAGTACAATGGAAGCTATTGTTTTAGGTAAATCAGTACCAAGTTCTATACAAACAATAGACGTTGGTCGCGGTCTTATGTACCGGAAGTCAGCCATTTTGACAAACTACTTTGTAATCGGATATCCTCACATATGGCCGTGCCGACATAAACTGTATCAAAGGAGGAGGCGTAATGTCAGATACAATTGTGTAATTTCATTAGCCATCTACGGGACGTCTTCATACAAGTTATACGGAAAATGAGAAATGTATTTGAAGATTTGTCCCATGTTTGCCAATTCTTCTGTCACAGACTTTTTATATTTGTTTATTAATGGGCCTACAGAGATTCAACCCCGACGCGTTAGACAATGTTGAAAAAGAAAATATCGAAATGAAAGAAATTGAAGCTAATGAACGATAGTTGTTTCATTTCTTTTATGAAATAACAAATTAGAGAAAGACCCAATGCGGTATTGATTTATTACTGTTTTGTTTTTTTGGCAGTTTGAAAACGATGACTGCGGTGGATTTTAACGTCCAGGATGTTCAACTCAAATTAACATAACAGCATCACATACAAATTTAAACATAACACAAAATGCATACATAAAGACGTGTATTAAACATTATGTCAATTGACATTGTTGTATTCATTCTTTGAATATCGTCCTCTGCCCCGTCGTCGTGGATGTCGTTGTCAACCACAATGACCAACAACAATCCTTTTGTACCTTCTCCTTCTGATACTGCTCTTCCTCCTTCTGATACTGCTCTCCCTCCTCCTGACACTGCTCTTCCTCCTCTTGATACTGCTCTTCCTCCTCCTGATACTGCTCTTCCTCCTCTTGATACTGCTCTTCCTCCTCCTGATACTGCTCTACCTCCACCTGATACTGCTCTTCCTCCTCCTGATACTGCTCTTCCTCCTCCTGATACTGCTCTTCCTCCTCTTGATACTGCTCTTCCTCCTCCTGATACTGCTCTTCCTCCTCCTGATACTGCTCTTCCTCCTCCTGATACTGCTCTTCCTACTCCTGATACTGCTCTTCCTACTCCTGATACTGCTCTTCCTCCACCTGATACTGCTCTTCCTCTTCCTGATGCCGCTCTTCCTCCTTCTGATACTGCTCTTCCTCCTCCTGATACTGCTCTTCCTCTTCCTGATACTGCTCTTCCTCCTCCTGATACTGCTCTTCCTCCTCCTAATACTGCTCTTCCTCCTCCTGATACTGCTCTTCCTCCTCCTGATACTGCTCTACCTCCACCTGATACTGCTCTTCCTCCTTCTGATACTGCTCTTCCTCCTTCTGATACTTCTCTTCCTCCTCCTGATACTGCTCTTCCTCCTCCTGATACTGCTCTACCTCCACCTGATACTGCTCTTCCTCCTTCTGATACTGCTCTTCCTCCTTCTGATACTTCTCTTCCTCCTACTGATACTGCTCTTCCTCCTCCTGATACTGCTCTCCCTCCTCCTGATACTGCTCTTCCTACTCCTGATACTTCCCTTCCTCCTCCTGATACTGCTCTCCCTCCTCCTGATACTGCTCTTCCTCCTCCTGATACTGCTCTTCCTCCTCCTGATACTGCTCTTCATCCTCCTGATACTGCTCTTCCTCCTCCTGATACTGCTCTTCATCCTCCTGATACTGCTCTTCCTCCTTCTGATACTGCTCTTCCTCTTTCTCCTCCTCCTCCTCCTCTTCCTCATTTAGCAGCAATCACATTATCAATATCAATAACAACAACAATAACAACAATCGTAAGAACAGAATCACCATCATCATCAGTAGTATATTAACGGTTATTTATTCCATTTTTTAAGTCTTGCTTTTGGTTTTGGTTTGGTTTGATGATGTTTAACGAGGGAGCTTATTTGACATTTAATAAGGCCCTTTTATCCATTTATCTTAGTTTGAATGTGAAATCACGCTCGAATATGTTCCTGGAAATTAACCAGTCCTATGCAATCACCTATTTATGAACCTTTTCAGTCCTTGTGCTTTTCTTTCTATATTTTATAATTCGAACAGATGTTTCCTGGCTACACTTAAAATACATCTTGTTCTTATCTAACGTTGTCTTGCGTATGCTACAAACTTTCGGGCAGATGTTAAATGTGCATGGGGTACAGCATTGCAATAAGAAATAAAACTACAAGATTATCCTTTTACAATAGACCATAAAAAGTTACAAAATGCTGGTACGTGCAATATAAAGATCACTGCTGGCTGATAGGTCCCGTGTAGTCGGTTTCTTGGGGCCGCGGAGAGCTGCATGCGGGCCGAGTTCTAAACATGTTCCTTGTTCTTTAATCACTCCGTTAATTTGCATGCACGTTGTCGATTTAATCAAGGACTCCGGTCTCATTGTTCTCGAGTCAATTAGAGGGTAATGTGTATGAATTTATGACAGATACATGGCTTGTAGTTCTCAAAAATCAACCATCTCGAAATTGACAAAATATTGGCACTAAAGAAATGCACCAGACACAACATTTTCTTAACTGGATTTAATTTAATACGGATTGAAACAATTGTTCATATTAAGTTAATAACGCAAGTGATTTAACTCAAGACGGGTTTTGTGATTCGAATAAAAAAATAACCCCCAACAAATTCTGAACGATATTTATTTTTAAAATTCTAAAATTAAAATAAGGTTTCTTATATATATATATATATGTTAACAACTGGAGATTGTATATAAAAGTCATCATGATTATCAGCAGCAACGATAACAGCGACAACAGAGCACCACTAGCAACATCAGCGATAAGAATGTTGTTTGGGAATTTATATCAACAGAAACTGTTCTCGTGGCCCCAACTTCAAATTCACCTGTTGGTACAAACTAGTATACTCATAAAGTTAAAACTGCCCTGATCAAATCACATTGGTCTACATGGACTTTCTGCTCCGTTAGATTCTGCGAATACGTTTTGTCCTGTTTAGAAAGTTCTATTTTGTTTAAGCCTACACTTTCTTTCAATAATGGATCCTTGATCAGTGAGTTAAATACGTGTACATGTATATTAGTTTTATGGCGACAAACATACCCATAGGTTGACACAACAAAATGGAATTAAAACAGAGACTCAAACAAATGCTAGTATAGATTGTTGGTGTGATCATATCGATCCAAAACAATCACGTTCACCTCCTTTAGCTGACGTAAGAGCTCGTTCATTTCGGCATATTTGATCTCGATGTTAATCAGGTGGTACGTCAGATTGTCAACAAACATGGAAGTCAATAGAATCGGATACCGTAAATTGTTAACGTTTACAACTCAAGCCTAAAGACAAAACTGCAACATGAATGTTTGGATAGGGATGCCCGAATAATGCAATACATTTAAACTTGTGGACATAGGTCAGCGGCTGGACCCCGAAATAGTGGTCGTTGTAGACAAGTGGTCGACACAAAATCCATTTGTAGACTTAGAACGTCTAAAATGTCCTTTTTTGGTATTCATCAAGGAATGATAATACATAGCATGCCTATTAAAGCTGTGTTTCCATTTGAAATATATACACATACTACATATAATTATTATCTTGTGTTGTTTTGTTCGCAACCGAAAACCATTACTGTTATTTTGCTATTAAAGTTTTCAAAAAAACGTCATTCTCTATCAAGCGTGTCGGTTCTGCGTGGTCATTCGGGTTTTTTCATCCACGCCACAACGGCCAAAGTCGAACGCTTAAAAAAAATCAAGCGTGTTACCGTTGCTATGGTGATCGGATAGCGTCTTCCTCACATGGAACTTCTTCACGCCAAATATATCAGAGAATAACCTAGGTGCTTTCGACAACATAAGTGTCTACATGTTTTGGTTGTAACCTTGACAATCGTGTTAACAGTAGTTGATACATAACGTATACCTTTATAATAGTACTGTATTTGCTAAATATGTCTGGAGGTATGCTATTCCTGCATGGCTGTAATTTCTCTATTGTTTTAGGTTTGACTATCCACCGTAATTATAGGGGAATGGTGATATGTGCACTTGTATATCCATGAACGAAATATTATGGAATACTTTGTACCTTTGCTGTATTCCCGTTGCTTTTCGCTTCTTTCGGACAGTTTTGTGAGTTCAGAGCGAGGCTTGTTTAACATAAGACTTTCTTCCATTACACTCTATTCTCTACTAGGTCAAATCAAACTTTTGTTTCTTGTCTTATTGACCGAACACAATATTGAAAGTGTGCTTATCAACAACAACATTGAACAGCAGCATTGATCAACAACATCATTTAACAACAACAACATTGATCAACAACAACATTGAACAACACCATTGATCAACAACATCATTGATCAACAACATCATTTAACTAAAACACCATTGATCAACAACATCATTTAACAACAACAACATTGATCAACAACATCATTTAACAACAACAACATTGATCAACAACATCATTTAACAACAACACCATTGATCAACAACATCATTTAACAACAACAACATTGAACAACAGCAACAGCATACGCCAATAACATAAATAACAATTATAATAACTACTACAAAGACCAACCAATCAGTGTACATCTACGCTCTCACTCGTTCAACGCATCAGATTGGATAAAACAAACTTTCTGGTCCTAATTTCATACGAATACACTTTTCTCTCAATTTTTGGCTAATCTGAAAATCTCTGGGAAGACAAATGGTTGATAGAATGGGTTATGATTATGTAGGGATATGATAACATAGTGAGTGTGAGATCTCGAGCCTGCTTTCGTGAATGTCGATATAGTATACACCGTCATCAATCATAATACTGGGCCAGCGATACAGTCTACGGTCCACGCGGATTTATACAGGGAAATTCAATCTCTAGAAAATTACACAGGAGACGGCCAAAGCGGGATGGGACGTTAGACTGGTTGGGATAGGAATAGTTCGTTTTTGGATTTCATGAATCTTAATCAGCAGTTGTCAAAGCAACATTAACAGCAGCAGGAACAGCATCAGCAAACACAGTAACATCAGTACCAATATCATTAACGCCACCCACATTTTAATGAGCAGCAACACCAACAGGCAGTTTAATTATCATCACTCCCATCGTCACCTGAATCATCATCAGCAGCAATAACAACAACCACATCGATATCTGAATGAGCAGTAGCATCAAAAGGAAGGCTGTTTCATTTTCATCAGATCCCTAAACGTCAGATTCATCCTCCTCGTTATCATCAGCTGCAACCTCAAAGACAGCGTATTATCAATACATCAAACAACGTCATCTTTGTAATCTTCCGCCTCAGTCTCCTCACCATCATCATCGTCGCCGTCATCATTATCTTCAGCAACAGAAGCGAAAGAAGCAGTAACATCAGCAACAACACTCTACTCTTTAACGACCACTTCTTATTTACCTATATGTTTTCTTATTCTACGAGTGTACTTAATGAGTTCTCTTGTTAATAAAAGTCTTTATTCTTATTCTCACTCTCACTCTCACTCTCACTCTCACTCTCACTCTCACTCTCACTCTCACTCTCACTCTCACTCTCACTCTCACTCTTACTCTCACTCTTATTCGTATTCTCATTGTTGAGATTGTACGTTGACCATATCCTATCGTCCATTTCAAATCATACCTCGTTAAATGTACATACTTGATCTTCGAATGTATTCTTCTGAATGTAGACAACATCAATGTGCATTGTCGACTGCTACGTACACGCTGTTTTATTAGGATAAAGTCCAAAGACGAAAGCCATGGCAAACGGTGTAACTGGTCTTAGCTTCATTATATACTCTAGGTGGAGGACTGTTTCTAGTGTTGACAAAACTTGCGGTCCAACCCTTGTACTATACAATGTATCTAATTAGTATATATTAACACTAAAGCATGCATGTTATAACGATTTATTTTGATTTTGAAAAGTGTATCTTGTGATATAATGGTGATTAGGTTTTGGTACAACATGCATGAGCTTGAAACTCTAAAAGCAGTACAATATGATTAAACATAAACTGGACTCTTTTGTCTTGATATACAAGTACATTACAGGTTGTATAAATGTTGTTATTTATCTGCCGAGGATTTAGTTCATGACCCGGTTACCGTTGTTGGTTCTTATTAGAGAAATAGTGATAAAGGTGTTACATGTATTACAACACTGGTGAGACTTATATCACATAACAGCAAAACAACAAGTCCAAGTTCAAAACCAATCCACACCATTCTCTCTTGCACACGATGCGATGTTAACCTTCAGTTGGTGTTAGTTTTACCACTCTTTTTATTGTATAACAGGTATCACGAAGACTGAAGGCACATGTCTTTTATAAGTAAGTAACCAGACTATAACTGAAGAATTAACATCTGTAGTGTGCATGGAAACAGAGGTTCTCTAGATGGTTCAATTCAGAACTAGCGAGTCACACGTTACTGGCAGCCATTGCTTCAGAAATAAAGACATTGTACTTACGACTGAAAGAACGGAAACACATATTTGAACGTGCTATATTTTAAGTGGAGGATTCTGGGAAATAAACTCACGTGAAAATCTAACGTGTGTCACAGGCAACTACACCTGTACTTGTACTTGGAAACACAAGACAGACATACTGTAGGTGACATAAAGCCTACGGTAAATGTTGAAATGGTATCACTTCCAACCTAACACTTTCACAACCAAGCCTTACTTCCTCGGAATTCAAGACCTCTGTCACACGAACCCGAGTAGGCGACGAGAAATACGGGCGTGTTACTAACGTATAGTGTATCCAACACCGCAACATAGGTGGCAAAACATGGAATTAATAGTCACTGTATGCGAACGAATTCACGTGAGAAAGATGATATTACTCGGAATGGTGAGAGAAGGGCAACACGTGAACTGCTAATCACACTGTATAGACGCCAGCAAAGAATGAACGAATATAACACGAATGACCTTGACACTATACACTATACATAACTATATACAATAGAGTCTCGAAAACTCGAATTCCACCGGAAACGGCAAATGTGTTCGAACTATCGGAGTCTTCGAATGTCCAGGGCTTAGTTTATACTAATTTATTTAAGCTCAATTGTGAGACAAAACCGTTTTGCTTATGAAGATTACGCTCGAATCCGTTCCTGGAACCAACCAGTACTAAGCAATGATGGTAAAGTTTCCTGCTCAATGAAACAACAGAAGGCTTTGATAGGGTTGGAACTCACGACTGAGAGGCATCTACCCATTACGAGTCAGACACGCTACCCTTGTCCAGGGCTTATGTTTTTAAATGCAGTTTTATAAGAGCTGACACGAAAATAAAACAATATTTCCAGTAACCGGGATGTTCGAAATTTCAGGGTTCTAGATATCGAGTCTCTTCCGTAATACTTTTCTTCTTTTGTAGTTTAAGTTTTTATATTTATTTTCAATGCATATACTATAATCATATTTATTTTTTTAAATCTTTTTTTTATTTTCCTTTCTGTTTGATTGTCTTTAAATGCTCTCTTAACATTTATTTGTGTTTTTTTCGCGTTCCGTTTACATGTATATCGTTTTAAACTTGTGAACGTAATTTCGATGATCTCATTTTCAACGTAACTGCTAAAACATCAAGATGCAGATCCTACTTTCATATCTTGCCTGTATGTGCACTTTTGTAACATACCTGTATCTCCATAACACGGTCGGTTGTATATAGTTTTCTAATACTGCTAAACACGCTTGTATACTGGTAATAGAACACACGGAGTGAAAGTTCTATTTCGTAGTGGGGGACTGCTCGAGTGTTCACGTGCAAGTATGGTCACGCGATGTCTATATACGTAATGGTTCTGGACCCTGTATAGTATTACTGGATGTGATGTATGGATGAACACGTTGTTTTAAAATTTCACACCATCCCTGCCTTGGTTGAAATGTCATCTTCTTGGTTCATGGTTGAAACTCGAATAACGGGCGATATTGTGCGGCTACTTTATTTTTCTTTGTATATGGACATGTTTTTTGTTTTGTTTTAAAATTCAAACCACCCTTATCATAGTTAAAATGTCCTCTTCTTTGTTTATGGTTGCTACCCTTATTGCTGGTAATGGAACTGTGCTTTTGTTGTTTCAGATAGGTATTGATCTATCCTGTTTTGGTTCGTGCTTGCTTGTATTGTTGCTTCATGCGTGTTTGGTCTAGCGCTTGTTTTATTTTATTGACTAGCGCGTGTTTTATTTTATTTACTAGCGCGTGTTTTATTTTATTTACTAGCGCGTGTTTTATTTTATTTATTAGCGCGTGTTTTATTTTATGTACTAGCGCGTGTTTTATTTTATTTATTAGCGCTTGTTTTATTTTATTTACTAGCGCGTGTTTTATTTTATTTACTAGCGCGTGTTTTATTTTATTCACTAGCGCTTGTTTTGTTTTTTGTTTTATTTTTCAAACATTATCTACCTAGACACACATATACTAACTATCAAGTAGAGATAAAACGCGATGATTTGTTGCACGTATGGTTGCTTGTCCAGGCTTTACTAGATTCAACGATAGATTATCTACCATAGGAGCAATGTCTGAGGTCCGTTTTTTCTTTTGTTTTTTGTGCGCAGAATAAGAGTTTATGTCCAAAATATCTTTACGCTGATGGTTGTTAACTTGCTTTCCACAACTGCACTGACCATTATGTTGTCAACCGACAGAAATGATGTCTAAACTGTATCATACTAAAGTGCGATTTCTATACAGAACAGCCTTTGACATATTGTAAAAAGTACTCTCTGACTCTTGCATATTGTCCCCCAAAAAGGAAGTGCTATCATTTCTGTGTCCTAAAAGGTAGAAAGGATCAACACCCACGAATGATACAGAATATGACGTTTTTTGAGTAACATCGTAATAACTGTACCATCCAGTCGTCCCAGTTTGAGAAGCGAAGTTATGCTTAATTGGGTATTTATTTCAGCATTGCAATAATCCAGAGTGACTTTGCGAGCGTTCCTCCATAAAAGCTCATAAATATTTGAAAATGTCTCAAATTTTCCTAAAGCTGTGATACTTGTTTAAACATTTATGGGCTTTCAACACCAGAGTTGTAATTTCTGCGAATTTTGCGTGACGCTTGCCAATACATCAACACGGAGGTGTATATAATTTCGGACATTCTCTCTCGGACGGTGTTCATATTAGAAATTTTCCTTTTTTTGTCGACACCTTAATTCATCGGAGCCTTTCATAATACCGATAACATGATCTCACAGTGATATTATTCAGTTATCAGAGACACGGAGAGGAAAGATTGATATGTTTTGGTTCGACATTTTGCTGTCCCCAACACTGATTTACAACTCTCGTCTGCCGTGATAGCAATGTAGGCAAAGTCGCAGACGACATAAAAATCCGGCTGATGTCTTGGCGTCCATTTATTCTCGAAGTCTATGGCGCCGGTTTTCGTTCCAGCACTTATCTGTTATGACTATATGATGTATGTATACATTCGCCTGCTCTTTCCTGATCTTTCGTCACCGAGTACTTTGTCAGTGGCCCTAGATACAACCCAAATTCGGCGTCCGTCTGTGAGTCTGTTAACCGTGGCCATACTCGTCAGTATACACATTTATACAAGTACTCCCAAAATCCAAAATAAACATTCGGATCTAAGAACTTCGGTTTGAAACACGCCGATGGTCTCACACAAATATATGTTTAGTCTTGCACTAATCTTACCTTCTGTCTGTTTGGAATTAAACTCTCGACACTAACTTTGTATAGCGGTTAGAACAACATGTTTTATGAACATTGCCAACACATTCTAGAAAAGAACAAAACTGTGATGTTTAAAACCTCTAAACATTCTTTTATCTACATGTCTATATTATCAACTTCACTAGTACGTAGTCTGTTGTGTTTTATGTTTGTTCTGCAAGTGTTTATCGAGTTAAATGCTTTGGTTTTGCCTAATTGACTATCATGATTGAGTTTGAGAAATAATCCATGACTCATGAGCGTTAATTGTGTACATGTATAACAAGCTAGATATATTCGACTGTCAAACAACATTTATTCAATTCAAACATTTAATGTAAGCGGATGGCCATAGCTAACGTAGCATTATATACAGCCTAAAACTAACCCCCTATGGCACATTACAACACATGTTATATTGACACGTGACCAAGCGGCAGTGAATATCTGACTATGTGACAGCACTGATATTGTGAATGTCATACAACGGTAAGCAACTCATGTGTGTTTAAAGTGTACGAGTTGTTTCCCTTATTTCCATACTAATAATGACGTAATCACACATCGAATAAAAACACTTCCTCTATGTCTGTTATGAGGTCGCGTCTCATGGAATGTTTTGGCCTTCCTCTTTTCCTCTTGCCCTGAGGATTCCATGTAAGGGCCTGTCGTGTGATGCTGGATGTCGGTTTTCGGAGTGTGTGCCCAATCCAACCCCATCGCCTTCTTTTTATTTCCATTTCAACGGGCCCTTGCTTTGTACGCTACCATAGTTCCACATTGCTGATGGTTTCTGGCCAGTGTATCTTGAGTATGCGTCTGAGGGGCTGTCATTTAGGAAGGTTTGGACCTATCTTGAGGTTTTCTTGGCTGTCCTCCATGTTTCTGACCCAAACAGTAGGACTGACCTTACGTTGGAGTTGAAGATCCTTATCTTAGTTTGGGTAGCTATTGTCCTGGCGCTCCATATGTTTTTAAGTTGAAGGAAGTCTACGCTTGCCTTGACAATTCGTGCTTTGACATCTGCGTCAGTGCCACCATCATTGTTCACAATACTACCCAGGTACGCGAAGGTTTCAACTTCCTCCAGTCCACTTCCCCAAGCATGATTGGGCCGTTGTTGGCAGTATTTATTCCCAGAAGCTTGGTCTTGCCTGTATGTATCCTCAGTCCCAGCCGTGCTGAAATGGTTTCTAGCTCTGAGGTCTTCTCTTGCATGTGTTGATGTTTGGGGGATAGCAGAGCAAGATAATCTGCAAAGTCTAGGTCATCCAATTGCTTCCACATTGTCCATTGGATTCCGTTCCTTCTCTGAGTCAATTGCTAAGAGAAAGAGGAGTTGTGACAGCAGGCATCATTGTTTGACCCCTGTCTTTACCTGGAAACTGTCCGTGAAATGGATTCCGTGTATGACTCTGCATGACACTCCTTCATAGAAGGCTTTGTCGAGGCTGACAAGCTTGTTGGGGACCCCATAATGTCGAAGTAGTTTCCAAACAATTTCCCTATCCACACTGTCAAATGCCTTTTCGTAATCTACACATTTAAATAACATTGTGAATTCCATTATATTGATTGTTCTATGATGATGCGCCGTGTGGCAATCTTGTTTGTGCATGACCGGTTCTTTCTGAAGCCTGCTTGGTTATCTCTTAATTGAGGATCCACTACATCTTTCATCCTCTCCAATAAAATCATATTAAATATTGTTCCTGGTACTGACAGTAGTGTGATTCCTCGGTAGTTGGCACAATTACTGAGGTCTCCCTTCTTTGGTAGCTTGACAATATATCCCTCTTTCCAATCCTCTGGCATCTCCTCCTCTTCACAAATCTTTCCAAATAGAGGGTAAAGCATACAGAATAGTACATCATTTATAAACGTGAGCGACCAAAAAAAGGCCACCATTACCAAAGCGCTTAAGATACCAATTTAAGTCAAGCGAAAGATGCCAACCACCTTCTTAATACGTCACAATAAGTGATAATGGTGAGACTGAGGACAGGACACACAACCGGCTGAACGTACACATGCATAAACATCTGAAGATAGTACTGTCAGTGGCTTGTCCATGTGGATGGTACTGTCAGTGGCTTGTCCATCTGAAGATGGTACTGTCAGTGGCTTGTCCATGTGAAGATGGTACCGTCAGT
>ENA-OREC01001256-OREC01001256.1-marine-metagenome-genome-assembly--contig:-NODE-1256-length-12510-cov-14.067401_pt1 | contig 12510 bp, 10 predicted proteins | sample MGYA00248626_ERZ508543 | MGnify/ENA primary metagenome ERZ508543 (study PRJEB26211, sample SAMN05518279) | marine metagenome | isolation source: Puget Sound, Washington, USA | host: Bankia setacea... | reverse complement strand
ACTCCTGGAAATGAAATTAGATGCGTATTTGGCATTTTAAATTGCGTAATATACGCAGATACGCTGCTTATCTGGGGCACTGGATTGGAGTGCAAAATTCACCATATATTTAAGATGTTAAATGTGTTGCTCAAAATGTTAAAATGATTGCAATTTGTATCAGAGTATCGTTTTTTCTATTTAAGATTACAACACATTCCAAACTTCTGGCATCAACTCATAAAGCTGACATCAGTCAGGCCTCTGGAGTTGCTATGGAAAGAATCCTTCTTCTAGAAACACTTTCCTCTTTTGACACCGAGCAACAGTTCAGCAACAAAATTCAGTAAGTTTGAAAAACAAATTGAAATTAGTCACAATGTTGCGTGGAATTGAATTTGAAAAAGGATCAAATCAAAGAAAATCATGAACACTATCAACAAACTATTATCAACTTTGGATATGGATTTTTAAAGGTAAAAAATCTAGGCAACTATTAAATGCTACCAATATGAAAAAAACTAGGCAACTTTTAAATGCTACCAATATGAAAAAAACAAGGCAACTTTTAAATGCTACCAATATGAAAAAACTAGGCAACTTTTAAATGCTACCAATATGAAAAAACGCCCTATGATTAAGACACTCCAGTCTTTATTGGCGATTATTGGACAGCTGTGTTAATATGACTGAATACTTGTTTGATAAAAATGAACTATGAAATCACTTGTTTTATATTGCTCACTACATTTCATAGCATGTGTGGGTAGGTTGAACCACAAATTTGAATATCAATATGTATTTAACTGAGATTCTTTGTAAAATGGTTCATGTTGATAATCATGGAATATCATGTCCATGGAAACAAAAATACAATTTCGCAGTTCTTTTCTGTTGAAAATAGGTGAATGCTAAGAATTATCATTATGTCTTTTTAGGCAACATTTTGACTCCTGTGTGAAAGAACCAAGTATGGCAATCATACAGTGTGACTCTGGAGACGTGAATGGAAACCTGATTGCATGTGCGCGCTACTGTGTCATGGACGCTTGGCAAAAACACAAAGAAATAGTCTCTGTTCCTGTACATGTCATCTTTATCATCCAACTTCCAAGAATTAAGGGTGGCTGCTTTACAGGATTTCAGGCATGATATTTCATATGTTGTAGTTAGTTTGATATGAATAGTTGGTAGGTATTTATAAAAAACGATGTCAGTTCAATGTCAAGCACAATCACAAGAGGCCATTTACTCATATTAAAAGTACAAAACTAGTTTAAATAATTGACAGACGAGTTTATGTGTTAATACTCATCATGGTTGAACATATTACAGTGTGGAGTCTGGCACTCAGCTCACATAGATGACTTGTATCTAGAAGACCAAGCTTTACCTCGAGTATCAGAAATGAAAGGCAAATCAGTGACACAGTTGTTCCAGCAGGGCACTGACCAGTCAACAGATAGGTAGGAATTATGTAGCATCTAAATTATTCCTAAGCAGAGTCAAAAGTAGATACACAAGTTAAACTTGCAGTTGTTGCTGTGTGTTACACAAAAGTTAAACTTGCAGTTGTTGCTATGTGTTACACAAAAGTTAAACTTGCAGTTGTTGCTATGTGTTACACAAAAGTTAAACTTGCAGTTGTTGCTGAGTGTTACTCAAAAGTTAAACTTGCAGTTGTTGCTATGTGTTACACAAAAGTTAAACTTGCAGTTGTTGCTGTGTGTTACACAAACGTTAAACTTGCCGTTGTTGCCGGTGTTACACAAAAGTTAAACTTACAATTGTTGCTATGTGTTACACAAATGTTAAACTTGCAGTTGTTGCTATGTGTTACACAAATGTTGTAAACATGCAGTTGTTGCTATGTGTTACACAAAAGTTAAACTTGCAGTTGTTGCTATGTGTTACACAAAAGTTAAACTTGCAGTTGTTGCTATGTGTTACACAAACGTTTAACTTACAGTTGTTGCTATGTGTTACACACAAGTTAAACTTACAGTTGTGGCTTTGTGTTACACAAAAGTTAAACTTACAGTTGTTGCTATGTGTTACACACAAGTTAAACTTACAGTTGTGGCTATGTGTTACTCTAGCAAATGAAAAATATTGTTATAATTGTTTACTCAGTCATAAATCTAATTAATCTACAATTGGTGAGTGTTTGATTGCCACTGAACTTTCCTAGAAATGTGTCTTTCTTTAACTGCATTCAGAATGGATGTTCAATATATATATGAAAGAGCTGAGATTGATGCAGAAGTTCAGCACACTGAGCCAATGGATGTGGACACGGAAGATGGTGACACAGTAGAGATGAACGACATTTCACTTACATTACACCAACAACCTTCACAAATCAGTGGAAAGAAGGTTTCTGTAGAGGGTATTGTGAAAGCCTGTTTACAGTCTGCCCTATCTAAAGTAAAGGACAAGAGGGAGAACCATGAAAGAGAAACTGAACGAGTGAAAATACTGATGCAGTGTTGGCAGACAAGTAAATCTGGAGTCAATGGTAACGAAGAGTTAAATGTTTTGCATCTTTTCTTTTAAACTTTATATCTGTTCAGTAGTTTTCATACCTGAAGTACAAAAGTGCTGAAGTACAAATGATGCCAACACAGCATTATTGTCTCTGCTTTAATGAAGTAGTATACAAGTGTCCTTAAGATTTAGTCAACAGCTCTTATTCGTTATATTCCTAGCTGAGACGTTTTTGAGCGGTCTATGTACTTTGATTGGGAAACTTTTTGGGGAGAAGGAGAGTGATGCAGAGACATTCTTCAACAAATGGCTGGAAAATGAAGCTGCTGCCCAGGAAAATATCAATAAAGCTGGAACATTCAGGTAGTAATTGACTCTTGGTCAACTATTGATATATATCACACAATATTGCTATAAATTGTATATATACATGAAAAATTAACTTTAGATTTAAGAAAGCATGGCATGTGATACACTCTAAGCCTTGCATGACTGGTAAAAGTGTGACATAAGTAAACATTCTGATTTTATGCAGAAAATATATTCTATCCGTTTCAAAGAAACAGTGTAGTGAAATTTATTGTGTACTTTTATTTATATAAAAATATTTTTAGGGGATATTACATGAATTGTCAATTCATGATAACTTTTATTGAATTTGTTCAAAAATATGCTTATTTCACAAGCCTTTCACAAAATGACGGATATTTCTGAGATGTGTTTGACACAATACTATTGAATTACATGTATGAACAAATGTATGATTCTTTTCATCACATCATTACAAATATTGGGAAAAAGAAAACAAAGATCACCATCAAGCCCACCTGAGCCAGCAGAGTGATAAATTGTATTTTGTGTTTGTTTATTGCAGACGCTCTTGTAAGCAGACGCTTATATCCAAGGTGTCTCCCATCCTAGCTGGTATAATTGCATACCTGGACACAAATCAAAACCTGGATTCTTTATTTGAGGGCCCTTCATGGAAACAACAGTTTTGGTTGAAGCATTTTAATACAACAAATGCTGTTGAGTTGACGGTAGGGATACAAGTTTGATAATTTCATTTCTTGTTTATGCATGCAGTTTATTGCATTTTCATGTATTTCTAATCATTTGTCCACTCTTCTTTAGCTGTTGTTAGAATTAGCACTCTCATATAACCCTTGTTTATAATATTGTATGAAGTGTTATGTTCAAGTTGTGACTGAAATATCCACTGAAATGTTTAAAATGTTTACACAAAATGGGCATATTTTGAGTACTTTTGGTATCCTTTTTGTCAAGCCTGTTTGTGATTAGCTCGACAGCTTATAATGGCTGTTTGGTGTCAGGCATGCGTTATTGCATCCTGCCGTCTGTCCTGGTTTCTTGTCTGGGCCAGAACTTTGTATGCATTGAAGGATTAAAAAAATAAATTATCGTAAATGTCCACACCATCTGCAAGACTTTGTTGTGTGCAAGATTCAGACTGGTACTGCAAAGGTCAAATTACACTGAGAGGTTAAAGGTCATTAGCAGATAAATGGACTTTGTCTGGACCATAACTTTCAAAAATAGACGAACATTTTGTTAGGACTTTAACCTGCATGTCAATGGGCTCAAAATTAAGCCATCAGACACCCAGTTTTATTCCTTTTTGTACTTTTTGTAGTATAAGGATTTGCAGTCACCAAAAAGGAAAAGTGATCTTGGGGAATTCCTGGTGCCAACAACTGGATTTGAAGATCACCATTTTCAGGCAAAGATACCGTTCTCATGGGCTTTCATAGATTTGATAGCTGATATTTTGAAAGAATCTGTACCAACAAATATACAGACAGAAGGTTTGTTATTAACAACTTTATAATAAACTACTATCTGTATGCCACATGTAAGTACATTTTGAGAAAAGTATGACAAGTCCAAACATGAAGAAGTTGAAACATAGCATAGAAGCATTTGATGGCAAGTTGGCTCAACCAAAGAGATATTCAAGCAAACACCGGAGCACATAAGCCAATAGTGTTTGTTGAGTTGACAAGATGTGGTTGATATGGTGTAACTTTTTTTATCGCACATGCTTAACAAGATTTGGTTATATGTAGAACTTGGGCAACAATAAACATCAATTTGTTTGGGATAAATGAACATAGACTTCATGACATCAAAATATTCATCATAGCGAAACTGACAGATTATTAAATTATGAATTAAAACCAAACTGAATACAACATAGACAACAAAAAACAGGAGTTTTTTTATGATAAATGACCATTGCCATACTGCAAGACATAAAAACACAACTTGATGAACATCGAAAAATCGTATGTTGGATCACACATGAACATATTATATTATCTGAACATATATGATAACTTGTTTCATAACTATGTGTTAATGACTGTTTGTTTTATCAGATGCAGATGGTGACAATGAAAGCCTTGAACTGACCATTCAGAAATATGCTGAGATAGTTGAGAGTTCTTGCATAGGTAGAAGTCTGAGCAGTCTATGTGAGGCCTATACTGATGAAGGACTAACTTCAAGTGTTCCACAACTGGATGATATACTGGAAGAGTACCTTCATGACTTTGTCCACACAATTTATAATGCCAAGGGACAAGAGGAGTTCATGGTAAGAATGGTTATAACAAGGCACAGTTGGTTAGAGATAGATAGAGTTTTGTGTACTAGATACACCCTCTTTATTCCTGCCATCCTTTGAATGATGTGTAAACAATGACATTGATCATACATTGTTTAGAGAAACTAAAACCAGGAAGTTAAATGCTAACACTTTCTCTTTAAACTAATGTGCGTGTGTATAAAGAATTTGGATTCTATATCAATCAATATATTTAGTTTGAAGCCAGCCTCTAAGGTGTACTTTAATTATTTATTAGAACCTCAAACATGACACACGTGACGTTGGCAGTTGGTAGCTATTGTGTCCTGATATGTCTCATTAGACACACAGTTACTTTTTAAGGTTCATGTCAAGTGTCAAAAAGCTTATTTTAGAATAGCAATAAAGATTATCATGATACACTTTGTTAGGTTAAATGTTCTTGAATGTGGAACATATTTGGGAATGCTTAATATATGAAAAAACATAACTTAAAATGTTGCTATCAAAACAACTGATACACAGGAAACTATCAAAATGAACTATTCAATTGGATTTAACAAATTCCTTCAGCCAAATGTCTTATTACATTTACTTTGAAGTAGTATAGAGTCTTCATACACCATGCTACTGATTAGCAGCAGTAGTACTAGAAAACCTAACAGATAGGAAAACTAAAAAAAGCCGCCTCGATTGGTAAACATAGTACTTATAGTATGTGCAACTGTTTTAACTCATTGAATAACAACTAGGCCAAAACCCTTTGGTGCAACAAGTAATGGAGTCATTACATCAATAGTGATCTCTGTTAGTAGTGATGGCAATTTAATGTGTACCCTGTTGTATTGTGTATTTACAGCTTGTGTATCAGTCATTCCTATACAAGACAAACCAGTTACAAGAAGAGGCAAACTTCAATGACAGTTTAATTAAAAGCATACTGTGTATTCACTTGGCCTATGCTTACCTGGCCCCTAGACTGAGCTATTTCCATCATATGAACATTGTATGGCCAGAATGCAGTGCTACAATCATGGAGTTGAAGAAGAACAAACCAGACCATTTCATGTTTAAGGAGCAAGAATTTGTAAGTTAATTATCAAGATTTGATGAGGTGTAAACATCAAAATCTGCATAACCCTAACTACTCACCATTTACAAGTTTCATTTTGATATGCTCTTTTGAGGAATGGGATGTATTATGGGAACACTTGTAGCAGACAGGGCATCGTCCAAATGTGTCTGCTCTATAAATCAAGCAGGTTTTATCTCATCCTTGGTCACAATGCTTAAAGACATACAATTACTCATCCAAGTTTGAAAACCAGCCAAATCACCCAAGGCACTCCTGAATTATGGCCCTTGAATTATCAAATTGACTGAATTAGTGGTGTATGTCTTTTGATCGGATCATTACAAGACACATAATTATAATATTGTTACATATCTGAGAGCTGCTAAATGTGAAGTTAATATTTTACAGAATATTTTTTTGTGTAAATGGATTACAAAGTAAACCATGGTTATTTTGAAATGATTGCTGAAAAACAGCTCGAGAACTCAATGAGTTGGAAAATACTGCTGGGAGTACTTTGTGTCAGTTTGGCACTCTTGATATCAATGGACACCAAATTTCTCTTGATGAGCATATTCTTAATACAAGTTAGAACTCCTGTAATATATAATAGCTATAATAAGTTTTGGTCTGAGAATTTAATTAAGTTTATAACTATGTTTGTAGTATGATGAAATTAGGTTAAATGTAACCAGTTTATAATAATGATAATGTATGTAATGTTTCAGTTTATAATTGATAAGGACAGGTAGTGTTCATGCTGGCCAATGTTACTTACTATACAAACTTTGGTAACTTTACAGACTTTCTCGGCCTTGTGCATGTTGATTGAGAACTTGACACCAAAGTCTAAAGAGTTGGAGAATCAATCATCTAGGACATCCTGGCTGAATAAAGTACATCTGTATCGACCTGTGATTGAGAATGTGTTAAACCTTCACATGGAAGACCCAGAAGTGTATGGCCGTCATAGCGCTATATCTGTTAAACTGGCAAGGTTGGTTTAATTTATTTATAACAACACTTTTATTTGATTGTAGAAGTGTTTCCTCGTTTAAAATAGCAGGGATTTAAACTTTTGAAACAAACAACACCTTTGCCTTTGTTGTTGATTCTGCTATTTGTTTTCCTTAGATCGTCTTGGAGTAGAGTGATGGTTGTGAAATTGTTCATAGAAGATGTGTGTGTTGCTGAGGGTACAGATAAGAACCACACAAAGCAGTGTTTAACATTGTGGAAGGTAGAGTACTGATTTGTTGGGACAAGTGTTCAATATGTGTAGCTTGTCTTCATTATTCTGCTCTCAGGAGATGACTCTATAATTCAGTTAGTTTTCAGTGCACAAAGGGATTAAAGTAACACACTTTGATCGCTGGAAGATACAAAAAAAGGAAAACACTTATTTGTCAAGAACTAGAGCAGTTGTTGGGGATATACATGTTTAATTTTGCCGATAGCTTTAATAATGACCTGCCCTAGAGTGGCTATGTTTTAATCTGGATAACTGTTCAAATCACGCTTTTAATTCTTAAAAAACTAGTATCTGAAATAAAAAGATAATATTCAGACTTGTGCAGATTATATTTACTACCTAACATCAACTTCTAAAGGGTTTGTTCAGATATTTTAAATACATGTTATGTAAAATAACTTATATTCCTTAATATAAAAACATATCTCAAGTTGTCTTAAACAGATGTGTTGGACAAAATAATGTTTCCAGGTAGTTGGTCCATTTTGAATTATAGTGTTGTCTTTATATCTTCTTTCATTGACAACACTGTTCTGTTCCAACAATGGTTTATTAACCACATCCAGAAGTGTTAATTATTTCTAATTACAGGCTCTGGGTGAAGAAACTGATCTAACATCCATCAACTCATTTACAAGAGTAGAGAAATACATGAAGTCTTGTAACAACATGGCAATGAAAGAGTACCTTGGGTAAGTATGGCCTCAATAAACAGCTGATTGATTTGATGAGTGAATAGATGAGACACTGCTACAGCGTGATTTACAGTTTTTATCTGAGCTGCTTTGAAGTAAAGGTTATTCTTTGTGGCACAATATTGAAAACAAATCCTTCACCTTTTTCCCAGTTTCACAGTAGAACAATTGTGACCACGGTGGGAAATTTGAGATTGTTTTTCTTGCAGTGGTATTCGGAAGTGTTGCAAGTGTGAGGCAGATTTACAAGGAGCACCATGTTCTCTACCATGCTTAGATGTTGTTTGTAATACATGTTGGCAAGAAATGCTAGCACTTGGGGAGACAAAATGCCCAGAATGTAGAAAGCCATTCCCACCAGATTGGACCCCAGCTGCAGATGATACTAACAAGTAATTATAGGTTACTTCTTAAATGTAACATACATTACACAAAAGCAACTCATCACTGTTTTATATATATGTTAATAGGATTAACAATACATTGTAGAAATTATATGATGGACATGCGACTGCTATCTTTTTACCAAATGCTCTTTTAAAAGGCTTGATTCTATTTACAAAGGTATTACATTCATTTTGTATGTATCTATTCATCCCAAACATATACTATTTGATAATATATTCTATATAAAGACACAAATATAGTGGACCAAGAAGATGTCCATTGGGAAGTCTAAAAGACAATTTTGTTTAAAGATGAATTGTAGATTTATTTTAAATCACTAGAGCATAAAAACAGAGCGTATAGATAAGATCTAATTGCGTTTCCTTATTCGTACATCTTCTGTGTAATCAATATACTCTGTTGTGTTTTGGTAACAGGAAAGGGAGAGAGAGCCTTGCTAAGTATCAGAGACATTGTAATACATTCTTCATGGACATTGTATCACAACTGTGCTTTGCGGGCCATACTCCACCATCTGAAGAAGTTGTCAACAAGCTTCTAGAGTACATAACTTTAGTCTCTAAAAAGTCTCAACGAAGATACACCAAAGAGTTGACAATATTCCAGACAGGCATAGATGCCAATCCAGTGTTCAGGTCTTACTTACTGCAGCTGCTCATCAGAACAAGGTAATTATATATCCAGAGTCCCCACCGTGGGTTCCAGAGTAATGATTGTTTTATGGTTTGCCTTCTTTCCCTTGACAACACAGAAATATAGGGTATACGTTAAACAATCAGTTAAAGCTCTAGTTTTATTTAACTTGTAAAAAATGTAAGTGTACCAATTAGTTGAGTATCTTTCCACTTCAGTCAAGATTTAGTGACCAACCATTTGGAAAGTTATTTACAACAGGCTTCTCAGGTTCTACCTGCTAACCAATCAGATCATCTCCACGAACTGTGCTTGTTGATCACACAATGTCTTGAGGTAAGATTAACTTATAATGCTTGAATAATCAGGCATGTCTTATTTCTGTATTTGCTAAATGGAAAACTTCATATGCTTATAAACATTACAGTGTTCATACATGTTTACGACCACTAACAAACAAGAATAATGACATCTTATTATCTGTTTCCCTGTGATAATTCTAGAATATTCCATTAAATACCTCCAATAATCAGACAAAATCCTATTTTGTCTTTTGTTGATTCATTCGTCATTCAAGTTGACAATATTTTGTCTTTAGGATATGTTAATGCAGAAGAGGACTGGGGAAGACTCACAGAAATGTTACCAGGCGTGTACTTCATTGCAACATGCTCTAGAGATGTTGGATGCACCAGATTTGAACATACAAAAACTGTACAGTATAGCCCATGCTCGTACAGGCCTTTGCACTTCTGCCACATTCATTGCTAATATCATCCAAAGTAAAATCGGTGCCAACCTTATTCCACGTGAGATGAGAAAACTCTTGCAAGATGCTGGAAATCTTTGCGAGAAATTTGACTATTTGAAGTAAGAACATTTCCTCCCCTTCTGCAATATTTAACTGCACCATGATTTTTTTAATATTCTGGTTTAGCTCACAATGTATACAGGTAGGTAAAAAGCTCCACAAAGTGTAAACAACCTCTAGTCAAAAATTCTGATCCTAAATTGCATTTTCAGGAGGATACCATACGAACGTATAATGTGTTTACTTTCCTAGTAATTATATCCAAACTGAAGAGAAAGTACCCCTCACATTTTAATAATTGATAATTTTTCTTGTATGTTATTGTATTTTAGATTTGTGAAACCGTCCGGGCGGGCGGGCGGCGTCCGTCTTTGTTAACAATTTGCGTTAAAGTTTTGTTTTCCTCTAATAACTTTTTCATTAGTCAACCAATTTACTTCAAACGCACACACATTGTTGCTAATGTCACAGCCTTTTCACAAACATGCAGCATTTGACCTTGAACTTCAGATGACCTTGACATTTAACATTGTTCTTTAAGAACTTTATCATTTTGTGTTAAAGTTTTGGATTTCTGTAATAACTTTGTCATTAGTCAGTGGATTTACTTCATACTCCCACACAATGTTGCTTAGGTCAAGACCTTTTCACCAACAAAAGCATTGTGGCCTTGACTTTCAGAAGACCGTGATATCCAACATTGTTCTTTAACAATTTGTGTTAAAAGTTTATAACCTTTTCATTAGTTGACAGATTTACTTCATACTCACACGTTGCTTTGGTTGAGACTTTTACACTAATATGCCACATTGTGACCTTCAAATGGTAGGGTTTGCATTGTACTAAGAAACATTCATTTGTGTTGAAAAATTAGGAGAAAAATATAAATATCCGGCTTTAATGCGGGGTCTGCATTTCCCTCTTGTTAAGAATTATTTCTGGATATATCAATGACTCATGGATTATTTCTGACAACCGTGTGTCGCCTGTATAATAATAGTTTTGTCAAAGAAGGTAGTAAAATTGTGTTTTCTTTCAGGGTATTCCTAGTGAAGTACCTCTGTAGATGCCATGGTATAGATATTTACCAAGAAGCATGTAGAAGCAAGGTCCCTCTCTTACAATGGGTGGCAATAGACAAACAAAGCAATGAACAGGTGAGAATCTCTTGAAAAAAAATCCGAGCATTTGGGTGTAATTTCTACTATTTATACACATTGAAATCAGTGGTTTTACTTATTAGATTGATTATGAAAGTGTTTGCAGCATAAATATTGAGATGTGTTATTGTTATTTCCATTGTCATTATTGAGTAATTTGTCTTCTTATCTGATAAACCTTTTGTTAAAGTCGCATGAAACTTCCAACACATGTTAATCACATTGAGTTCGCTAGATTGGACAGTTTATGTTAGCCTTCGACAAAGTACAAGTACTAGCAATGATTTAAATTACAGGCAAAACATGCTGCACGTTAGATCAACACTTGTTCATACTGTCACATGTGTAGTCATCAACCAAGTTTTGTACCGCCACTCTTGTCCATGTACACATTATTAAATATTCTCCAGGTATTAGAAGTATCAGACAGATATGTAGTGTCTGGTGATGCATATATAACAGTTAGAGAGGCATTGACAAAAGTAGTCCTTGGAGAAAGTGTGGAACATCTAGAGACAGTTGTACAGGTAAGCGTGTGTATCCTTGTGTAACTTCAAGGTTACATAAACTAGAATCATTTGTTTCTGTTAATTGGAGTAGTCCATCAACAAGTCCCAAGAGTTTCTTGCTCATTGGTCAGTGGAATACAAGAATATCCAGTCACATGACATTGGAAAGATGTTCTTGTCTTTATTAAGGATAAAAGGCTACCAAAATAATATTTTTTCAGCCGCACTCACAGAAAGAAAGCACAATAAAGTGTCATGCTGTCTGCCTGTTCCACGAGGGACAACATCAATGTGAGGTTGACAACTTCAAATTAAAATGTCAACATAAAATGAAAATTTCTTGCAAATGTAATGTTGTTGGAAACTCTTTAATAAAAAGCAATTATTTTGGACTATGAAGGTATGTTATAGAATTCAACAAGGTTGGGATTGAAACACCGCTTACTCTAACCATTGAGAGATTAAGGGAGGTCAGCATGATTGTTGTTCTTTGATTTGCTCCTGTATTCCCCTCAAAATAGTGTTAGACATAGGGAACTTTCAAACTTACCATTATAAGAGTATATGTAAATTTATTTAGAAAGATAATTTGAAATATATAATTGAAATAATATATGTTTTAGGAACTAAGCACAGCAGGTGCCAAAGTGGATGTATTACTGAATCTTGCTATACACAGAGAGCTAACATGTTCAAATGTCAGACCACCAGCAAAGAGACAAGTTCAAGCAGAGGTTAGTAGCTGTTGTTAAGTTTTATACTATTAAATACTGTAGAACAAAGATACATGTTAAGTTGTATACTATTAAATACTGAAGAACAAAGATACATGTTAAGTTGTATACTATTAAATACTGAAGAACAAAGATACATGTTAAGTTGTATACTATTAA
>ENA-OREC01001255-OREC01001255.1-marine-metagenome-genome-assembly--contig:-NODE-1255-length-12511-cov-14.135435_pt1 | contig 12511 bp, 6 predicted proteins | sample MGYA00248626_ERZ508543 | MGnify/ENA primary metagenome ERZ508543 (study PRJEB26211, sample SAMN05518279) | marine metagenome | isolation source: Puget Sound, Washington, USA | host: Bankia setacea... | reverse complement strand
TGTGTGTCTATAGAAGCATGTACCTTATGTAGATTGATGTTATTTACATATATTATGTTGTGTGTGTTTACATCATCATGTACCCTATGTAGGTTGATGTTATTTACATATATTATGTTGTGTGTGTTTACATCATCATGTACCCTATGTAGATTGATGTTATGTTCAAGTATTATGTTGTATGTGTTTATTGTATGATGTATCCTACGTAGTCATGTTATGGCTGCTGGTATGGATATTTCCCTTACTGGAAGATTCCCAGATATATTTTTGAACACATACTATAACTGGCACTCAACAATAAAGAACAACAAAGACTGGGTTTATTTAATCACACTGTCATCATTTATTCCTGTATGTTACAACCATGGTTTTTTCAAAGTTTTTTGTCAAACATGTTTGAGCTTCAAAGATGTGTTCATGAAGACTGATGACCACAAACAAATACATGTTCATGAAGACTGATGACCATAAACAAAGACGTGATCACAAGTACACAGGATTTCTCATACGTTCACATACATACACTTATAACATTGCAGTACCGGGTCATAGCAGGGACACACCTGGTTATCATGGTTATGGTATACTCACAAACCATTGGATAACCGAGTGACCGTGGTGTATCTTGAAAACCAACTTAGCAAAACCATTTTACAGCCTACCATGGTCAACAAACATGAGAACCATAGATAATCTGGTTTACTTGATTGGCCTTCGAGACAACCAAGGGTGACTATAAGCATTCCTACAGTATAAAACACTGTGTCTAAAACTGTTGCTAAGATACCTGTCTATTGTACATAACTGAACCATCTAATAACAAGCAATCTAAACTCAAACTCTTTAACTCCCAGCACACTTTCAACTACAGGAATGTTTGTTTTTGTATAAACCCTCAAAATCAAAATTACAAATCACTGCTTCGTTACTGACAAAAAGATTGAGTGGGAAAGCTTGGTGTGTTTGGGAGGAGGGGAGGGGTGTATTTGTTACAGGCATCTATCTAACCCGGTACATGCACACATAGTAGTCCTGCCTAGTGGTCAAACTAAGCTCGGACCAATAATACACTAGGAAGTACATAGTTCAACATTTATATTGGACTGTGGATAGCTTCAACACTGGACAAGCTTCTTAGTGTTTATTGATACAAAAGTTTAGTCTTCAGCTTGAAAAGTGATCATTTATTCAAAAAGCGTTAATTTTCCTTGGTGATATTTCAGACAAATTTTGTAGTCCTTGTTCTTGTCTACTCTTGGGAAACAATCAAGCATTAAAGTGGTTGAAACTGTTGAATCCTCCTTGAAAAATATAGAGATTATGGTTTATTTTAAATTTGTGACTATTACATGAAACTGTATATGATCTTTGTAATGAATTGTAAGTTATATTGTACGTTGTGATACCTAGAGTTGAAGCTTTCCAAAGCCCAATACAGAAATGCATATATTAACAATGAATGGTCTATAGGTTTTACACAATAAATACACAATGACTCTACACAGGACCGTAGCACTGTATCATACACAAAATACTCATCTCTTGTCTTATTGACCATGTTGTTTTAACTACTAACATCTAAGGAACAAATGTGTATACATCATCAATGATATACTATCTCATACTGTTTAATGACATCTATGTTTAACACTAACAACACAGATGTTCAACACTAGAATGCTGGTTGCATGGTGTGAATCTCGTAAGTTGTACAAATGCAATGTCTCACTATGGTTCTTATATAACTATTGCGATGTTGTTGTTAGCCAACCATATTTGTGTAAATCTCTTTGTATGGTTTATCAGGTTAAACAAAATGATGAAACAACATGGCTTCTTCTTTATAATAAATAGAATTGCACACACGTAACCAAACCAGCCTCAAGTGAGTTAACTATTTCAGGGAGAACACTTGCATTTTGTGTGTGTTTTATCCAATACTGACACCAGAATGTTGTTTGTGCCAGAGATTTAATGCATGAACTTGCATCCATGGCATTGCATTCTTACCACTTAAAAAGTATCTAAATTCCACTGGAGTATGTCAAATATAGATGAAAGTTATTCCTGTCAAAAGTTTCTTATAGCCAGTTGTTCCACATTTCATGTAACCATCAACAGACAAATTCAATATGTGAATACTGAAGGTCTTCTATCTGCTTCTTTATTCAATAGCACGTAGAACCTTTTACACGTTCACACATTGAGTTTCTCTACACCAAAACAGCCCAATGGCTTATCAGCAAGGTGTCCTATTTCTATATACAGTTAACCAAAATTATACATACTTTAGTTTCTATATACACAACACTATACAGATACCTGGTCACCTGATGAGAACACCTTTACCAAATTGTTACACCTGTATACATATGTATTTAGTTTGTAACTGTGCCAAACAGGTAACATTTATGAAATAGAAGCATTAGTGTTATTGACAAAAACAGGCTTGATTATTTTTTCTTTCTATAATTTCTCAACATTACCTATATGTTTGATCAAATAAAGGCCAAATCTGCTGCAAATTACTCGGTTGCTTGTATGTCTAATGCACTCAAGTCTGAACTCGTGATATTTGTATAATGTTTTTCCGGAGAGATACATGTATGAGAAATAAAATGTTTTGAGCTGTTCTCAGGGATTGTTACGTATTCATCAAAATTGACTAAAATACTGCTTGGACATTGAATAATTTACTCATAAAAATAACAATACCAAAATTGTGTTTGAAATTTAGAATTTACGTCAACAGAAAATACATCACAATGGCCAAGTCAAGTGGGCAGCCATTGAAAGTGAGTCAAGTGGGCAGCCATTGAAAGTGATAAGATACTATTATAACACTTTGTTTTAATACATACTTTAAAATGAACTGTTTTTGGTGGTCATGGTGAAACAAACAAACAGGTAAATAAACACAGGTAATTAATGGAAACAAATCTGCAACACATCTTCATGACAGTATTTCGAAGGTTGATTGTGAAAGTGTTCTATCTGCTTCTTTATTCAATAGCATTTTGAACTCTTTCGCTTTCACCCTCCTCAATTTAGTCTAGTTACATGAATTTCATAAATTAGGAAAATACCAAAAATGCATCAAGTTTTAATGTTCAAATCTAAAAACTATGCTGCCAAAGAAAGGTTAAACAAAAAAAAGATGATGAAACTTTTGTATCGGCTGATTGGTAAAAATGATTTAAAACAAAAGAATGTCATGTTGGGTATGTATTATTCAAGATGTATGAGATTAAAGAGGCTATATGGCACCATTGAAGGAAGGTGTGAAGGCAACAAACAATGAAACTTAGTGACCTACAATGTAAAGATAAGTCAAACGACAGTGGAACCTCTGAAATACGCACTTGCACAGAAATCTCAATGCTTCGGAAAACTGGAAACTTTGTTGTTGTTTTTTTCAAAGGAGATACGACAATTGATAACAGTCTCAGAAATATATAAACATTACATTTAGTGAATCTTGTTTGGTCCGTCGGTGTTCTAATACCAGAGGTTTCAACTGCACATAGTTATAAACTGCAAGGATTTAGATTTACAAGTTAGCGTGTCTACAGTCAAAAACATTCACAGCAATCTGTTTAAAAATCTGACGAAAATTGAGTATTATTTTACAAGACAATTTCTTTTTAAAGTGTTTAATATAAAATTAGCACTACAGATGAAACTGACTTTAGTTAATACTTTTGTTTAACATATTGCTACCTGAAATTACTTACTGTACTTTAAATAAGGAACTGATTTTCTAGATTTAAGTGTCCAAGTTGTGTTATTCACAAATCTATAATACCAGGTAAAATGTGTAGAGTAGGAGAGTCACGCAAAGATGAAGGACTGGAGGATTAAATCCCACACTAAAAATGTTTGTCTTCAAGACTTCATACCAATGTTTAGATGGGCCCCTAACAATTGTAGAACATTACAAATATTTACAGTTCAACATTAAACCAACACAACAGTACATACAGTTGCTATAAACATATAAAATCAACCAACAACATCTGACCACAAGACATCTTTTTTTATCCAAGGTCGGAGAAATATTTCGATGAAAACGCTACTTTTACATAATTTCAGTCATCTTTAAAAACAAGGCATATATTATGTACAAAACTAGAGTTCTGCATGTACAACATACATACATTCAACATTAAATATATAGAATCCTGTCACCCTTGGAAACAGACATGAACAGACCCTACACCCTACAGTGTTGTATATCTTACCAAAAACACCCTACCCCACCATAAATTGTGAGTATAGCAACAATGCAATAGAACGTATTAACAGCAATGGATATTATATATTGAACAGTGACATAAACTCATGGTACATAGAAAGTATTATAAGTCAATGGAGACTAGATTTGTCAACTCCAGGTTTGAGTCATGTCTGTTTCAAGGGAAGTAACTCTGTCAACACACCATACCCTAAATTAACTCCCTTTTACACTCTTCATATTCACTCCTACTCTACTCAGTGCTTTGTCATCAAATAAAGGCATAAAATATATGATCATGTCAACAAAGACTATAACTCGGTATCTCTTACATTTACCCATCTAAATTATTTACTACACCTTTCATTAGCCAATCAATGCTCTTCTTATATCAAATATTACACAGTAACCAATCAAATTCCTTCGTTCATCCAGTATTAGCCAATCAAATTCCCCCTTACATCTAACATGATACAACATACAATGCAACATAGTTAAATGAAACATACTGAATATAATTTATGCACAATGATTTCTAGTATTTCTGAATTGTTTACTGATTTTTTTTTCAAAGTCTTGAACTATGTACAAATGATGAAATGTGTCGACGAGCTCGTAGCAGACGACAATCCGATGAAGAAGTACAGCTCTGCAGTCTCCCAAAGCTACACATCCTGGAATTTTTCAAAGTATATAAGTCCGTTGAGAGTTTCTAGAATAAAAGACAACACAAGACCAGAGCCTTGTAGATGAACTACCCCCTTCAATAATCAGCACAACAATGTCCACGAGGTCACAATCCCCCTTGACCACGCGACCCCTAAACCACTATACAGCACAAGTATGACGGAACTAACACCAGAACTAACAGGAAAAGTTATATATCTGTAGTAGAAATAAAATCTTGATAAACTACGTGTAGCAGTCATTTTCTCCATCTTTCACTTTCTTTTTATTTCACATCATTCATTTCATATCAATGGATTTAAGGTTTAGGAATGATCTGCAAGATGTTTCAAGAAGTTCTGAAAGTATTACAGCTTTATCTTACGTTCCTAATCAAATTAACAACGTAAGATGATTTTTTTCCCGGTTGGTTGCTTTTTCCCATGTTGGCAAATCATTTTCATTTTTTTAAGCCAGTTTATTCAATTTGCTTCAAAACATATTATGACTTTATTCCTTTCACACGAGTAGAAGTTGACAAATCTTTGCTGCAAGACAAGAATGTGGAAAGTCTAATAGTCATTATCGTCATAGTTACGTCTTGCACGTTTTCTTTGAGGTTGTTCTTCGTAATCATTGTGCCTGGAATCCTGAAAACACAAAAAACAAAGATAAGTAAAGTCACCTCAAAGGACAGAAATCAATTACTACACTAACACCCACATTTAATGCTTGAATAAAACTAAACACTTATTCCAACATTACTTCATTTTCAGATATTGTGTTTCAGAGTTTAATAAATCTACAGTAATTGCGTTTAGATTAGATTATGTGTAAGTTGCGTAAGTTTATGTTTTGCGTAAGTATAATGATACCCTGGTTTTTGAGAGTTACATAGATAGAACTGTAGGGAAAGAACTTAGTAAAGCTTTCCATCTTTCAATGTTATCAACAGCAAGCTTACGTATATACCAAATTTGTTGACTAAAATAAATTTGTGTTTGGTAAATAATAGATAACAAAATACTTAGTAAATGCATATAAATTAGAAAACATGACTGGTTAATGTAATGGTTGAAAGTGTCGGAAAGTTGTTAACTACATTATTAAAAAGTTAAAAGAAAATTTCAAAGTAAAAATCGAAGTAGCTCTGTAGTTAAGAGATATGTTTGGAAGTATGTATTTGAATACAAGTTGCTATATAACACATAATACTAAAGGAGAACATATTGTTAAACTGGTTAGCAGCAAAGCACAGCAAAACTACTGACATATATTACATAGAGAACAAAATTATAACATCAAGTGCATAACCTTTTCTATGACATAGCACTAAAAATAGGAACATTTTGTTTCAAGTTTATGATTGAGCTATAAGGTTATACATGCAACATTATACGGTTCGGACCAACATAAGTAGCAATTTCAACCCAATTCAGTTAAAAGATTCCAAGCAGTATATACGGTGTCCAATCGCAAATTGCTTTCCCGACTTAGAAGTATGAACTTCCAATAATGACGTTGTATAAATCTGATATGGCCCTAGTTAAAAATGATATGGCCCTAGTTAAAATGATATCGCTCTTGAAAAGTACATAACTTCAAAAGATGGATTCTTATTGTCTATTGCTGAACCAGACAATTATCAATTAAGCTTGATCAACTTTTCCACGACCCTTTTAACGTTTTATGTCCTTTTCTTCACAGTTTCAACTCTTACATTGACACAATTGTGACATATTTCTCTCAACTTTTGTGTGGCTTTTTCATCGCTTTTCTTATAAAAATGTGATACCTCGGGAGTAGAATGCACAATGGCCTACGGTTTGAAATATAGCTCCCTGCTGATTAAAACACTGTAGAAAATGAGATCAAACTGACAGACAGATCAAGCGATACTAGGTCATTGTTCTAGAAGTACGTAAAATCTAGTTTGTGAAAGATCTAGTACAAACTACGTTCTTCTCCATTTTTAATCTGTAAACTCCTTATTTCAAAGTCCTCAAGGAATCACAGGCTATATCAGATCGATCGTGTTCTAACCAAGTTTCACAGTCAAACATTCAAAAGTCTACTAGACAAATTTGCAGTGTCACTTTCACCACATCTTGTTGTTCACTTAACTTGCTAGTTTTTTTTCTACTTTCCTTTATGAGTGGCCAGTATATGTCATTCTACATTTAATTCAGCATTGCATATCTTAACCATTCAACTCATCGTAATATCTATGTCACTGAAAAACTGTTGTAACCTTGCATGAATTAAGAATGTAATAAGTTTACCAATTTAAGTTTTACCAAGTTACATTTCATTCCGTTGATATATAGATAACCATGAAGTTCTTTTTTTTAATCTTGTCTTATGTCAGGGTTACTGTTCTTGCCTTTGATTTAAACAAGCCCACGGCATCAGGCCCGACCTATATACCAAAAGAGAGGTAATGAACAACAATATAGTAAACAATTTCTTTTCATCAACTAATTCTTCCAATGCTCAATCAGGTAGCAGGTTTCTCATTATCACTCTCTCATGCTGATGATTTACGTAATGCTTATGAGGTGGAGACTTTGGTGGAAAATCTAATTGTGGAAAAAATCGAGAAAACAAAATTATTGGTTTAAATGAAAATGAAAAAGGATTTTGATGTAATTATATCTAATGCACTTCATTCAATAATCTGTGCGCATGTAAAAAGTGAAAACAGTATTAGTAGTCGTGACACTGCATTACAAATAGTTCTCTCTATTAATTACGGAATGGGAAAAAATGACGGTGGTTTACTTGTGACTGGTATGACGTGACAGTAATCAGTGAATTCAGACGGTTGCTTTGCCACATAAATACCAAACTTTGTATTCATTTAGTGACAATGTGAGACTCTACCTGCACTTTGTTAATTAGTGAGTAAAGTGGATTACGGTTGGATTGCATAATCTGTTCTCAACTGTTCTGATTCAATAGCTGTAACTTTAGCATGGATTTTCTCTTCTCTTCAATTTAAACGGACGGTGCTTTTGCTTCAAGTGAACTTCTAGACACACTTTCACATTTCTTTTATTCTACCTCCAGACAATGTTTGACTGTTTCCTACATCTGACTTGACTTGCATTTGTGATAACACTTTTACTTCTAATTGCCCTAAATTTACTTAATATCTCTGTTTTACAATGTCTTGAAACTGTTTTTATGACAGAAGATAGTAAAATTATTCACTCATGGACAGATCTAGTGAAATAATGGACATCAATCTTTTCTCTTCCCCAAAATAGTATGAACAGATAACACGGAAAACATTAAAAGATTATCTGTTGTTACTTTTCTCTGATACTTTGGGTTCTTTATACTTCCTTTGGGTACATTACACATCTACTGTGGATACTTTGAGCAGGAAACTGTTGCTTTACGTCTGCTGTTTTATCTCTCTGATGGGACTTGGATGTGAAACTTTCATAATTTCATGAGGCTTTTAAGAGAATCATCACCGCTGACTGGATGGACTGGGTAATTGGACTAAGATGTTGAGTTTGTTCAGAGTAACATGAGAACACAATGGAATGAAAGTAAGTTTTGTTCTCTTTATATCCTGACTACTTTATCGAATTGACCTTTAAGATGAAAGTCGGTCAGATCCTTCCACATCAGCACATTAACCATTAATAATGTATATAAGTTACGTGTACATTGAAACAGATCTAAAACACTTGAAAGAGAAACAACAGCTAAAAGTTCTAAAGATACTGCTGAGCAATAGCTTTGTTACAATGGCTAAAGTTTACACTAGAGACTATAGAAAACAGTTTTGGGCCATACACTACATGTACTACTTATATTAGTTACTGGAGCCAGTTCATCAGGAGTCGGGCCTTTATACGTTAGGAGTATAACATGCTAAGAGATAGACTGATCTTAAATGCAAAAGGATAGAAATTCTTAACTGGTGCTGGATGAAGAAAAACAAATGACAAATGACAAAATATATTCTAAAAATAAAATTGCACAACACGCTCAGTTTCAATTGCTGATATCATGGACTGAAACCTATGTGGTTCTTATTGTTACATGATAAAGTAGTAGAAACAACAGTCACTTGTAGAAACAACAGTCACTTGCTCCCCTAAAGATTATGAATTGGTTTAAATAAGCAAAGCTAACAGCATCCACTTCCAGTCATGTTTACTCCTTAAATTTACCGGTACTACATTATTTCATTTTCATAGATAAAGTTTCTCTCTTTCTACACTGCATGCAACAAAGGAGCATCTTTTTGATAAGCTTTAGCATGTTAGGCTATGTTATATTGTATCTAAATGTAAAACAACAGCTGCACAAATGTTCTCTACTACACACCATATATTAAACATTGCACTGATCTACACAAGAATATCACCATGTATTCACCCATATACTACTATTCTAGCATATAAAACACAAAACAAAACCATGTTATCCCAATACTATTCTATCACACTCAACTACATGAATTCTATGATAATTAGCTGAATGGTATAATCGATGGGGGGTGAAAGCGGAAGGCTTCCAAGTGCTATTGAACATAAGAAGCAAATAGAACCCTTTCACATTCACTTCCTTGATATGTTGTAATGAAACAAAGTTATAGTGGTATAAAGCTGTTCACTAATGTTTCCATATTTTATAGACATACTTGTGATATTGTGATGCAAATGTATTGTTTCAGGTATAAATTATAGCTACACAAGCAAATTTCTATAGCAACAATTTTTGAGTTATGAATTTAATATTTTAACACCGGAGTTAAAAATAATATTCATGGACACATGCACAGCCACAATTTAAAACATCAAAAAAAGGCAGACAGAAATAGTGCAATGTTTGAACTGTATACATGAACAAATAGTGTATGCTCTTTACATAGTTAGCTCTATCTGAATGTAATTAATCAAGAAAATGTAGTTTTTAAAAATCATTCCATCTATTTATGACTTTATTTCAAACATCACTTTTCTCATTGTAGCAACAGAAGGGACATAACTGTTATGTTTTATTCATTGGAATTGTGATCATAACGAATGTTGATCGCAAAGTAGATGGGTTTTTGTTTAGGCTATAGGTACTGGACTGGCTGTGGGTAGCATGTAGATGGACAATGAGAGATGATGGTAGCAAGCTTGGATGTCATGCAGTGTAGATGAGTTTACAGAATGTACCAGAGATGACAGGTATCACTTGTACTTGGCTTATCCAGGTGAATGTGTAAAAGATTCTATCCAGTTATTATTCAATAGCAATTATATTGATTATATAGATGTGTGAAAGCATTGCTGGCTGGTATTAGACTACACATGCGTATATGAGAGACTGGACTAGGCGAGGATGAAGGTTGGATGAAGTAAGTGTCAATGCAGCACAAGTCAGGCACTTCAAACACAGTTATACATACAAAAACTCCTAGCCACACTGTCTCATATGCTTTGGTTTAGATTTATTCAGGATACAGTTTTATTAGACCACTTACTCAAAACATAATGCTTCACAAAGATTTAGGGTCTTTTTAACTCGCAAACAGCTGAATTTCAAATTGTCAATATAATGATATAGAACTCATTACAATTAGAACAATATATTTGAAGAAGTTCTGTTTTAATCAAAAGGTTTAGATCTGTGTGTTTAAGTTCAGGTTTTGTGCAAGTGGACTTTGTTAAATGGTGCCTAACGATGTATACTACCGGTAGCTTTAATGCATTTTTCACCAAATCACTTAGAAATTATAAATATTGTTTTCAAGTTCTTCTTTTATCTTGTTCTTAATGTTAAAACACACATTGAACCACTCGACTGAGTTGTCAGTTTAGTGTTAAGTCTTTAAACTGCAATAATTAGAGATTAAAAGCCTTTAAAATGCAATAATTAGAGATATAAATGTGACGAAGCTTTAGTGGTTGGTAACTACAGATATACACCATTGACATATGAGAGAGTGTAGCAGTGTGTGTATGGACAATACTGTCATGTATGATATTGGCAAGTAAACACAGGTAGGCACTCAGGGTTAGAACTATAACCTACTTCAGAAGGGCGCCCTGTGTTGTCTTTCGCTCGTTGTCATTGGTCTGGAGAGAAAGGAGAACATAAATGGTGCAAGAAAAAAGAAAAATAATAAAAATACTACATATATCATGTCACAACATTAAACGCCATGTACCCATGTACCTAGCTGGCTTTAGCTTTTCTAAACACATTAATTAGCTCACAAATAAACACTCCTATTACAAGTTGCCTCAAAAGCAAAACCTTTCATTTAACTTTATTGTTTCTCTGTGATCAAATAGCGGAAAAAACACATATTTATTGAAGTTCCACATTGTTATAGTCAATAAATACGGAATGTAATGAAATTGGTTGTGTAATCAATATTCTAATACTCCCAAACTTGCCGTTTAACTTTTGGCAGTTTTCCTTGATATAAGAAGTGGAATCTGTTTGTAAAAAGGCTTCTAAATATTTTTATTTTTTTTAAAAAGTGAGAATTGAAAATCTATTGGTCGAAAGCTATTAATTTTGTGTATTTTTCTCGGAAGTGAGAAATGATATTTGCTGACAGTAGACAGCTAGGTACATTGTGTACATTAGTTAAATAACAACCAGGCACCAACTGAAAGCAAAAAACATGATCAATGTGCTCTTACAAAAACACCTGCTTAATAGTTCATCTCCATAAACAGACCACTTTCTGAAGGTTATATTTGGATATTTAAAACACCGTCATAGTTGAGGTGAGATAACAACCTATCAACTTGGGGCTCGAAAATCTCCAAGTCTCCAAGCTGTCCTGCCCATATGGTAAAATTATGAAAAATACGCCACAGATTTTAGAATTTGCACTCATCTTGTAACCCAAATCACTTGTCATAGCGTGGAGACCAGTGAAATTTTCGGGCCCATATTTATGCATGAGTTCTGGTAAAATCTCAATAACTAGACCATTTGAGCAAGAAGTTTGATTTTGTTCTGGTGTTTTTTCCCCTTGGACATGGCATATTGTAATTCTTGCTATTCTCAGAGATAAGACATCTGACTAACTTACACATTGATATTAATTAAAATGTTCTGACTATATTACATACCAGGACTACAGTGTATATTCATTGTTTTCTATAACTTACTTAAAGAAATCCTTACAGATGATTGGCTATACATAATGGTAAAATTAACGTAGGTAAAGAAATATAATTGGCAAACAAAATGAAACAGTTTAAAATTAAGTCAAACAAAACAAAACATTTGCTTATTACTAAAGCAGATGAAAACATAAAACAAATACTGGAAAGGAAAAACATAAACAAGACAGGATGAGCAGAATGATGGAGGAATTAAACACAAACAGATCAAATTGTTACATGTATCAGAAATCTCTTTTCCATTTTTTTTGTTGTCTTTCTTTTCTCTTTTCCCCCCAAAAATGTTTGAACTATCTTATTCTATTTTTCTTTTGATTTATACTGCTGAATGTTGTATGGTTAAGTGGTGCTTTTATATCCCATGCAAAAGAAGCAGCAATATTTTACTAATACTTCTAAAAGTATAGTTTTCATTCCTGTACCTAGCAACCTATGATTATGTTTCTGCAAA
>ENA-OREC01001254-OREC01001254.1-marine-metagenome-genome-assembly--contig:-NODE-1254-length-12513-cov-10.891283_pt1 | contig 12513 bp, 7 predicted proteins | sample MGYA00248626_ERZ508543 | MGnify/ENA primary metagenome ERZ508543 (study PRJEB26211, sample SAMN05518279) | marine metagenome | isolation source: Puget Sound, Washington, USA | host: Bankia setacea... | reverse complement strand
ACTTGATTGTATTATTGGGATTTGAACCTGGTAAACTGTCATCTGAAATGGTACATAAGAGAACATAGCAGATTAAATGATAAAACATTGAACCTGACGTAGTGTCAGATAGCCGTAATTTTTGAAATTTAAATTTCTATTTCATGAAAACAACTATTACAAAGACATCCTTTCTTACAGCAACAAAAACTTCTATAGCTTAAGTTAAATTAATCCCCTTTAATCTCTAATTACTTTCCTTTATATACTGCTGACAATGCTTGGAACTCATTATTAAGACAACTATACACATGTCATCCTTACTGTTATATCACTTTAAACATGATGGTAGCATCCTCAGACCATACACTGTATATATTGTATAGAATAAAGACTTTATATGCTATATTCAACAGTCACAAAAGCCTATCAGAAATAATGTTATAACGGAAGTCTCCTAGAACAGTCACAAAAGCCTATCAGAAATAATGTTATAAAGGAAGTCTTGTAGAACAGTCACAAAATCCTATCAGAAATAATGTTATAAAGGAAGTCTCCTAGAACAGTCACAAAAGCCTATCAGAAATAATGTTATAAATGAAGTCTCCTAGAACAGTCACAAAAAGCCTATCAGAAATAATGTTATAAAGGGAGTCTCCTAGAACAGTCACAAAAGCCTATCAGAAATAATGTTATAAAGGAAGTCTCGTAGAACAGTCACAAAAGCCTATCAGAAATAATTGTATAAAGGAAGTCTCGTAGAACAGTCACAAAAGCCTATCAGAAATAACGTTATAAAGGAAGTCTTGTAGAACAGTCACAAAAGTCTATCAGAAATAATGTTATAAAGGAAGTCTCGTAGAACTTGTGTATAAACCTACTACATTACCTTTTGAATCCCCAAATTCCGTGTCACATCCATCTAGGAGCCCTGTGACTGGTACTTGTAAATCTTGTGGCAGTTTGACAACACATTTAAACTCTTTCTCGATACTGTCTATCATCCCTGACTGGTAGGATGTTTTCAGCACAGACTGGATACCAGTTTTCCTCAGCTGGTGTTTCTTACTGCACATACGCTTTAACTTAAAGTCAAGCTTCTGTTTAGCCTTGATCAAATTGTCTGCCAGTCCTGTCACCTCTAGACCATTAGCTGCAAATGAACCTGAATTTGACTCTATTGTATAGTAGTTTTCATACCAAAGATATGTCACAATGAAATAAGAACTCAATCATTGCATTTCAGCCTGGTTTAATGACCCTCTTAATTACATGCATAGTGTCGACTCTAAAAACTGTGTAAAACATAGATGTGTATGAAAAGGGTCAGTTGAAAAAAAAAGAGAATTTTGGTTTATCATTAAAGGCAAAACAATCGCTACCAGGGCAGCGAGTAAATAGGGAGGAGTTATGATTAAACTCTCTGGACTATCTCCCTGTCTGTTATACTCAGCGTTCTATGTTAACAGTGTTGTATGTCGTCTGCTATCAGTCAGTCACTAGGAATTCAAACAACATCAGTGTAAGTGAGTATTATTTGTGTGACCTTCATTCTAGATGCTTCCAAAATTTCATTTCTAAATCATTTGTAATTTTTTCTTAATTTTGAAAAAAGGGTCCCTGTTGTGGTGAAGCGTGTTTAAAATCATTCAAAAGTTTGCCCCAGCGCCACTTACAGGCTTATATAGTCCTGTTGCCCCTTTAAACAACAACCCCTGGACCTGGCTCACCACCACAGAAGAAACAACCTGTATATTTGTTAGCCCTAACCCTTTACTAACCTTATACTGCACTAATGTAAACCATATGCAGACCTAGAATAAGCCCTTAAGAGTACCTAGGGTTTTTGTTGTTAAAACATGTATTTCTTACCTTTCAGTTTGACGACCACATCATTTTTCTGTATTTCTGTGTAGTCCTCTTCAGACCAGCAATGGTTGATAAACTCCACCTGTAATGGTTCACACTGTACTAACACACTCTTCACAGTCTTAGAATCCAAGAAGTCCTTCATCTGTTTCACTATACTTGGTACTGTCTCATCCAAACCAACCACTACCACACATTGTAACTTCTTTGCAAAAACCTCCGCCTTATCATTGGACCTTCTCTTCAAGTCGGACAAGAAGTCACCCCATACTTCTGACTGTAGTAACTCTGTGGAACTCTTTTCAACATCAATGGAGTTTTCCACCACAGATTTGAGCACTATGTCTTTGATGGCCTCACTTTTACCGTTAGCTGGTACATAAACTGCTATTTCTGTATTGCTCACAGTCCAGCATCCTTTCAAATTCTGTGAATCCATCTTCTTCTGGATATATGTTTTAACAAGGTCCTTTTTCATGAAGGTCATCCACTCCCGTGAGTTTGAATGCTTGTGGCAGACAGGTTCTATTTTCTCACATTCTTTATACAATTCAATGTAAGCTGTAGGTATGTCAGCCGGGTCTCCTTCCACTGTTACTTCATTACCCTCAATTTGAATGATCAGATCTGTAAACCGATCACATATACCCTTAACGGTTCCTTGAAGTTTTAGCACCGCCAGCTGTTCCGGGGATTTCACTTTTCGCGACTCAACTTTTCTGCGAGCAGCTCGAGTCAGTTTGTCTATATGGGCCTGAATGACTTGCTGGGCTGATTTCACGTTAGTTTTGTTGCCTACAAGCTTCAGAGAATGTCTCTCCCTCTCTGGCTTCATCAGCAAGTCCTGTCTGCCTGTAAAATGAAAAGTAGAAACATATGCAAAAGTTGTACACCTAGTTATGAAGAATCTTATATTATATACTCTGAGTCTGTGTTCATTTGTTAAATAAGGTATAACAATTATACTGTTGATTAATAACTGAAGATAATATATAAACATTTGTAAACATTTCAATACATTTTACAGGTAGCCAAAAGTTTTGACCAATATCTAAGTATAGCTAATAAACAAGTATAAGTATATTTGACCTGAGTTGAGGAATTCACAAACTCTGTCCCAGATGTTGTCAGGCACTCCTAGGTCAGCCTGGTCAATGTTAGACGCCAGGAACTTTGCCACAGCTTCCTGGACCCCGCTCTCCCAGTTCCTGACCAGGGTACGATAGTTGGGCATTGTCTGGCGTAACATACACTTCACTGTCACATGGTCCTTGGAGAATGATACATCAGCGTACTTGTCCCTCAGGCGAGATGTAAACAGTGGCTGGCAGAACCTAGAGTAGAAGGAAATACTAAATTCGGCAAAATAAATAAGACATAGCAATATTTCTTTTATCTACAAATTATGCATACATACTACAATTAGGAGACAGAAATATTGAAATTGGCAATACAATTCAGTTATACTATTAATAAAGTTCTAAATGTTTTTTGTTCAGGACAGAAGTGAGATACTTTAATGTTGCTTTTTTAAATGTGTTTGCTAACATTACTTCCGACAGTTTAGTAAGTAAGTAACATGAAGAGAGAAAGTAGAAGGGGGTAAATTATATATTCAAATTTAAATACAGAAGTTGATATAACCCTTATCCATTCAATCTATGATACTATATGCTAGACATTATTGACTAGAGTTCTACTTATTCTACTATAACCATGGAGAAGGTAATGGATGCCTAAATGTTGATCTTAATTTAAAGCAGAAGGTAATGGACGCCTAAATGTTGATCTTAATTTAAAGCAGAAGGTAATGGACATGAAATGTTGATCTTAATTTAAAGCAAAAGGTAATGGACATGAAATGTTGATCTTAATTTAAAGTAAAGTACAGGTTTTACTGTTTGTGTTAATCATTCATGATCTACTTACTTTTTGACATACTCTAGTTGATCTGGGAGTATTTGAATGTTGGCAGGTTTGGGTACAGGAACTACATGTAGGTTCATATCCCATATTGCCCCGTTCTCACAGTGATAGTAGGGTGACACTCTTAGAATCACACCATCTACCTTGTGATTCCTTGGAGTACTGCATAACCGCTGTACAACTGGAAATTAAAATTATCGGCTGGAGGGAAAAACATATTTCAGAAAAAAATAAAATCTATTACCCGCGATAGTAAGACAGGTCTACCATTAATTAATACCACCTATATTCAGACCAAAATATCTTATTTCATTGCATTGTGGTATAGCATGGCTGCTATTAAGACAGATTCACTATTTAGACTACTTTTTGTCAGTTCCAAGGGTGTTCTTTGTACTGGTATGTCACTGTTTATATTTCCACTACTATAGTATTGTTTTTTTCTATCAACTTATCTTTCACAAAAAGCATACATGCAAGATCAACATCAATGAGTAAAATCTACATCTGTATTTAATACCTCTGTAATCTTCAAACTCGAGTAGACAGCAGCCATCCTCAGTCTCGTCAACTCCTTTTTTCTTTAGTCTACCACCATTAGTGTCCCTTTCAAAGTACTGCTTCACAATCTCTATGTTACGTATTGGTGAGTCACTGCTTACAACCACAGATCTGGGCGGAGCTACTTCACATATCTCCAGACTAAAGCCATCCAGTTTACGCGTCTTAACATTCTGCTTCAGCCTCAACATATCTACACAAATATATAACAAATGTGTCACAATACAATTGATTGAATACTTTAATAGATATGTTTCAATAAATGGTAAGCTAAAGGCACAAGAAAGAGCTTCAAAACATGTTTTCTTCTGACAACTGAATGATAATAAAAGAAATAAAATAATAAACAGTATAGCAACATTTGAAATTAGCATTTGAAAATCCCACTGACAGAAGCAATATTATTTTTGTTCAGAACATAATGGTTTATACATAGCATGAAGTCATTGAGGGGGGTAAATTGTCATTTAAGATTCAACTAAAAGCATGGCACAGTTGCTAAAATCATAATAAAAGGGCCTACTTTCTACAACTGCACACGTTTTGAAGCACTAAATGTTTTACCCGGTTTCTGTTGGTAGATGATAAGAGCCTCTGTATGATCAAGGTTGAACAGGATTTTATCTCTCACACATGCAGGTTTACCAACATTCTCAAAGTAGCTCTGGATGCTGTCGGAGCGTGTTCTTGGATTCAAACCTTGTACAAAGATGTGCACATCCCCATTCTCTACATAGTGAATATTGGTGCCTGAAAGAAATACAGAAAGGACTCAATATGTTGTAATGAAATAGTCTTTGTAATGATCAGAAAGTATAGTAAGTAGAAGTTGTTGAACCAGAAAGGCATAAGGAAAAATGTAACTAAATATTAGAAACGTGTAACAATAAGGTGTACAATTTATTAACACATTTCTAGTATTGTTTACAAATGTTCTGTATCCAAGAAGTTGATTTTTACTCTCAGCAACTTTTAAATTAAAGGTTTGAAAGATTAAACAGCGAAGATTTGGCATTAGTTACCATGTATGTATGTTGTTACCTGCTGTTGTTGCAGTCCCAGAATTTGTTCTTTGGTACACATTGTTGATAACAACACCTTGAGGTTGATGACTTCTCACTACAGCTGCTGGTGAACGTGGTCTGTATTGATTTAAGTTGTTATGACCATACCCTCTATCTTTGACAGGGGAAGGAAATCTGGGCTGTGTTGTCTGTTGACTACCATACAGACCATGATGCAAACCTTTAGACATTATATTCTGATTGTTCAAATTCTGGTATGGGTTGATACCAGGGTTTATATTGAAGCTCAAAGGTTTAGAGCCCCCTGGTGAGTTGTGGTTGTTTATGTTGGCTGAAGTAGGTTGAAAAGGTCTAATTGTTGCTGGCTGTGGCATGGATACACTTGAAAAGCCTGGCTGTTCTTGAGACTTCGCGACCTGAGTAAACACTGGTGGGTCAACAGTATCAGGATGATTCTTACTCAATATCCTTATAGGAGGTTTTGGTGTGTTATTTACAGGCATAGTTAGGTTTGAAGAACTAAATGTAGGGATAGTGTTTACAGGTGTGTTGATCGGTTCAGGAAATTTTTCATTCCTACCCATTGTGGTGTCATGAGGAATCCTGTTGTTTGTGAACAAACTATCAGTTCTTATGTCCATTTCCCTTCTCTCAAAGCTTGTTGGCTTATCTGTAAAACTGCTGGATGATGAGGAAGGTGGTGAATAGGGAGGATGAGAGTCATGGTGTAAATGATGTTGTTGTTGTTGCTGCTGCTGCTGAAGTTGCTGTTGTTGTTGTTGCTGCAACTGATGCTGCTGTAATTGTTGTTGCTGCTGCTGATGCCAAAGCACATGTTGCTGAATGGGTGGGGTACTCTGTCTCAAGTGTTGTTGAACAGGCATTTGACTATATGGAGAGTGGTGTTGCCAGAGTGGTTGGTGTACATACTGTTGTTGGGCAAACAGTGGCTGATGGTGAGATACTGGGGTAGGTTGAAACGCTTGAGGCTGTGAATGTTGTGGTTCTCCATGTTGCATACTAGTATCATATTGATGTAACATCTGTGGGTGTTGCCATACTTGCTGCTGGGGACTGGCAATGTTGTGAACAAACTGTCGTCCTACAGCAGGAGAATTTCTGTTCTCTTCAATCTGTGGGGATGGTGATTTAGTGAACTTATCCTGACTGTGTTCATCATGTTGTCCGACTGGTTCCAAATGATGAAGCCCTTGATCTATGTGATGATGCTGCTGTTGTTGCTGTACCTGTTGTAAATGATGTTGCTGTTGTTGTAACAAGAATAGTTGTTGCAACTGTTGTAGCTGTATTGGGTTCATTTCGCCACCAGGCCAGTTTTGAGGTTGAGATCTGACAACCTGTGGTGCTAGCTCCTGAGACTCTTGAGGACTCTGCTGTGTGTGTGACTGTGGAAATGGCTGCCATCCTCGAGAAAAAGCTGAAGAATGGTCTGGCCAGAGTTGCTGCTGGGGTCGGCTGCTGAATCCAATGCCTACTGGAACAGCCTGCACTCCAGACGATGGTTGTGGTTGTGACAGTGAAACATGCTGCCAAAGCTGTACATCTTGCTGTTGCTGCTGTTGTTGCTGTTGCTGCTGCTGTAGTGCATTTGCAGGGTCAGCATGGCCAAACTGTCGTATCCTTGCAGGAAGCGCTTGTGGAATGTCATCACTCATCTTTCTTTCATCTAATCTAGTACTCACTAAGTTCTGACAAAGTCTTCATGTTGATGTTTTTAAACGTCTGTACCAATTTAAAAAATAAAAATTATGAGAACAGAAGAATAACAATCAATTATATCTAGAAACACATGGCAAAAAAGGCAGAATTTCTGGTATATTCAATTTACTCAAATGTGTCCTTGTTGCTCAAATATATGTATATTTCATTTTTAGTATGGACATAATGTATTCTCCAAATGGTTTTTTTTTTTTAGCGTTCGACCTGTGTCGGTTCTGCATGGTCATTCGTTTTTTCATCCCCGCCACAACGGCCAATGACCTCAGACTTCAAAGGATTTCTATACCAGATCTTATCCATAACATTATTTTCTTATCTTAAGTCTTGAGAAAGAGCCAGTATTTCCCTTTTCAATGTTGAGTGCTAAACAAGGGAATTACTGGTACCATTTTTACAACGTCTTTGGTATGACGCGGTCCTTGACTGGGGATTGAACCAGGACCTCCTGCACTCAATGCCAGCACTCTACCACTAGGTTATCGAGGAGGCGGTCCCCAAATTGTATTAAAAAGTAGCATAGTATTAGTAGGTTCACTTGGCCAGTGTCTTTAGTGTAGATTCTCCAATTTAGCAGTTTAAATCAAATAAGCAGGTTTAAATTTTGATTGACAATATATATGCTCCAAGATAATAACTACATTTCTATGAAATTTGTTACTGATATCTCATTTACAATAATCAGGAACTCGCATCATTCTGTTGTTTTTATGTAATAGCTGCAAGCACTAGCAGTATAAATAGACTATGCAGCTGTCTGTGCTAAAAACTTGGAAATGTGACATCATATAAAGGATTTCCAAAGTTCTTAACATTCAAAATGTTCTGTGACAATACTACAAACTTACAGAACAAACACTTCCATTTAAACTCTAATTCTTTAAGTAAGAAGTTAAACTATTAATTTTAATATATGTTAAAGTGGAAACGTATGTTTGTACCATCTTGTAATTGGGAAACACCATCATGTAGCGAAATATGGACTAAATTTAATTGTTAATCTAAAACATTGTGTTTGTTTACAATCACATGTCAAACATATTGTTTGGCATAATTATTCGATTTTAATAGCATGATCAGACTGACATGTGCTGTGCTTGATAAAGGACAACTGTTTTATTACCGTAACTGATTTCGTCAGATTGTCTACACGATATGAGCCGATACTTCGTACATAACGTCCTCTTGAAGTGAAACTACCACAACGTTACACAGGTGGGTGGGGTTTCATTCAAGCCGGAAAATTACCATTGCAAATAGAAAGTACACACTAAAACAAACTGATTTGCACACACAATGTTAAACTGGGGGAACTGTTCAATGCATTGTCAACTGACACGAAGCAATCATTAAATGCATCGGAATTATTCAATAAATACTTTGCTGCATGTTTCTGATCGGGAAATTCTAAACATCCGGATACGCACGCGCAGGTATAACATCAAGCCGGCTTCGAGCTTAATCGGCCCGAAATCCATACGGCCTTCTCGAATGTCGGTACTAATAAATCGCGAGGCAAATTTGGAATTCAACACGACATTATAAGCCATACTTGTTAAACCAAGTGACGCTTGAATTTCGATCATGAATATATCAAACACTTATTAAACAGCAATCTCCACGACCGCACTGTCCTAAGAGTATACTTATCGAGACATTTAAATGTGATATACTCTTTATACAATCACTGAATCATTGGACAATGCAATGCATGAAGGTGTCAGAAAATGTGGATACATGTACGTAATATGAGCAGTTTTAATTTCGAAATAAAACATCGGTACCCGTGTTTTATAGCAGAATAAAATATAGGTACGAGTTCGGTGCGCACTCTTGCTTTGATTCATACGCACCGAACTCGTACCTATATTTTATTCTGCGATAAAACACGGGTACCGATGTTTTATTTCGATTCTAAGACGGCAAGATCCATTGTGCCTCTAAAATGCGCTGCACTAGTTTTTTAGAAAGCTTATAAAAGTAATAAGCACGGACCTAGAGCACGGACACATTTATTAACGGATAAATAAAACACAGTTCGTTTCTTTCTTTGTGCATAGGAGAAAATCACGGGACTGTTTTAGAATATGTTATCTGTGTTCTAGACGTCGGAGTAGTATCTTAATTAAAGAAGTATATATATATATGGTCAAGGATAGGTCCGCGGTTTTCTTGAATATGTCGGCGGCATCCATTATATAAGTAGCAATCAACCAAATCTACTATATTGAGTATATAGACATAATATATCACATTAAACGTTAGGCTATATCATAAAACATATGGTTTTTAATAGTTTGAAGCAATTAGTGTCGGGAACCATGCGGGTTAATATCAGCGGAAAGAGTGTCACACAATTATATATATTCCTCAGTGGAGTTGATCTACTTCACATAGCTGAAGTACTTTCTCCAATTAAATCACCATTTCGTTCCTGTTGTACAAAGTATCGAAACCCCAATAGCGTTTAAAAGAAAAGCGCATATTAAGTAAGAGTTTTATTTGAACCGTCTAAAAGTACCTTGTTGAAAAACTTTTTTGGATGGTCCTAACAACTCATTGAGGTATTGGAAAGTTTTCAATCGGTATTTAGAATTTATGTTGAATGCCTTGAAAACAGTGGAAACCAACACTTCAACAATAAGTTGAATTTTTTTGGCATGTATGAACACTTCGAGCTTCCAACATAAAGAAATTGGCCAATACACCTTTAAGGATTGTAACGTCAATCTAAATTGAATTGAACGAGCTAACGCTTCCAACATTGATACTATTTCTATGTACAAAAGCTGCATTTCGGCAGAACTCTTTGGGGATCTTGTCATTTCTGAGGATGAAACCCCCTTTTTGGTACGCCGGATGCAGGGCCATTTAAGCGGTATTCCGGATGCCGAGGGTTGGTACGCCGGATGCCACTTTTGGAGCAAACTAGATTCGGATGTCATGAATTGAAAAGTAAAAATAGGTTTAGAACAAAAACAGTCGAAATTCATCTAATCATCATTTTAACTAAAAAAATATTTTTGTTAACATATTTGTGCATGCTAATATCAGAACATAAAGGGCAGCATGCGGGATCGTCTGCAATCGTGCTTTAGACATGTGCTGTAGATTACAATTAAAGAATAAGGCAAAACGATCGAAAGGCGAAATCATGTACATGTCTTTTAAAAGGATTGATACCTCAAACAGTATATGTTCGTTTGAATCTGACTGTTTATTTTAAAAATAAACTAGTACATGTACTATAGAAGTATGTCAGGGAAGCAACCCCCATAACAACAGCCCTTATAAAGTACATCGACTGTGTACATAGTGATACAAAAGTACAATTGAAACTATAAGTCATGTCTTTTAAAGTTTGCAAATACACACGTGTGCTCAAAAAGTGAATGTTGGAAGTAATGAAAAAAGCAACGAGATGCCAACATCTTTACGTTGTATCGTTTACTCTTATTAAGAGTTATGAACAATTTTCCACATTCAATATCTCCCCTGTAGGTCGTCGACAAGATTCTTCGAAAAGCTTCCTTGCTTTCAAATTTTTTCTTAGCAGTTCCAACTTTCAAAACACCTTTTCAAATATCGCCAGAATGCACCATTTAGCTTCCTTGCTGTCACAACTTTCTAAGCAGTTCTAACTTCCAAAACACCGTTTCAAATGGTGCCAAAATCGACCGTTTAGCTTCCTTGCTTTCAAAATTTTCTCAGCAGTTCCAACTTTCTTAAGATCGCTTTAAATAGCATCAGAATGCACCTATTTTCTCTTTGCTTTCAAAATTTTCTCAGCAGTTCCAACTTTGGAAACATCGTTTCAAATAGCACCAGAATGCACCATTTTGCGTCCTTGCTTTTAGATTTTTTCAGCAGTTCCTACTTTCGAAAAAGTCTCTTCTTATAGCGCCAGAAGCCTATTGCCCATGCTTTCAACATTTTTTCATCATTTTCAACTTCCAAAACCACCATTGAAAATGCGCAAGAATGCATCTTTTAGCGTCCTTAGTTTCAAAACCTTCTCAGCAGTGCCAACATTGGTTTATAGGTCAGTGCTTTAGGTAATGAGCAGACATGTTGTCATCTGTGAACACACATTATAGTTTTATATTATAGTTATAAGTAGTTATAGTAGATCACATTGACCGGCCTGTACACAGTCAGACAAGATGAATGTTTGCATTATTGAATATGTTTAATGTTCTTGCTGTTTAGGTTTCAACTGTGTTACAAATTCGCGCAAGTATAGCCAAACACTAGCTGCCATTTAATCATGCTTTTTACAAATAAAACCATTACACCTCCCGCACCCACCGGAAACGTCTCCATGGAAAGTTCTAAGGAAAGAAAATATTGCAACATAGAAGTGTTTTTTTCTGAAACCTTTTTCTCAATTAGTATTCTGGATTCCAGTTCAAAATTAAGTGGTATTCTGGATGCCGGTCCATGATTAACTGGTCTTCCGGGTGTCGAGGGGGAGGGGTGACACACTCATTTCTTGTGAAAAAAGCCGATCCATGCATGTGTAGAAATTACAAACAATCTAGGGAACATAACTGTACATGTATGTACATATAAGTTTCACAAACAGATATTAACTTGAGAGTCAGTTTGTTATAAAAGTTGGATTTCAAAGAGTATGTAGGCGTGGTGCGTCATTGGACTTTCTTTCTTTTGGTGACCAATCGTATTGGGTTTCATCCATAATTAAAAATCTCAAAGAGGGGCACTTAACGATAGCGTATCAGCTTCAGATTTCCAAATCCGGAACTGTCGTGTCTCTTCGTCTGTTTCCGTGAACCAATCACAATGCTAATCTCATTATGTTCGTATGTTTAACTTTGTTCGGTTGTTGGTACGTCGCGTCATTGGCCGATGAATGGTAACGGACATCAGAAGATAGGTCTCTATAACTGTTCTTCGATAGATATTTTAATAAAATAAAATGATATGCTACAAAAGTATAACCGCTGACTCATGAGCAATATAAGTGACACCTTCAATGGACAGTCTTACCAAAATGACAGTGTTTTGACAATTATTGACAACATTAACACGTTGAAAGACAAACTCAGATTGAAGATTATTTAATTAAAAACTCCTGAATTAATAAATATGACAAAGTATCAAGTCTTGTGTTTGCTGCTAATTGGAATACAATTTGTGGAAGGTAAGTAAAGATTTCCTTTGTTTTTGACAATGAGTGAGGTATTGGCTTAAATAATCAGAAATACTAATGTTGTTATGTTAAAGTGGTCGGGAAACACTTGCTCAATATAAACGTACTGATACGACACCACCATTGGAAACTATGACCAACATAGAAACTTGGAAACAAGTTAAGTTTTTGAGTGTTCTTTGGGAGTAAGACAAGGTGAAAGTTTGTCGCCATTTTTATTTTCCATGTTTTTGAATGATATTG
>ENA-OREC01001253-OREC01001253.1-marine-metagenome-genome-assembly--contig:-NODE-1253-length-12514-cov-12.127684_pt1 | contig 12514 bp, 9 predicted proteins | sample MGYA00248626_ERZ508543 | MGnify/ENA primary metagenome ERZ508543 (study PRJEB26211, sample SAMN05518279) | marine metagenome | isolation source: Puget Sound, Washington, USA | host: Bankia setacea... | reverse complement strand
TTCAACACACAACCTATAGCACCATGCATAGCGTCTGAAACAGTACATCGACAAGGTGGTTAACAACTTAACAATTTCAACACAAATCCTAGGCAGTAACATGTGATAAAGTGTTAAAATGTTGATACATCTCTCAAAGAATGATGAAAACAAGGAATACAAATCCAGACAACTTTGTGATAGGGAGCATTTAATACAGATGTGTTCACGTTAACCAGATCTAGTAGTTTTCAGTTCTACAAAACAGCTAGCTATCACATCTCTCGAAGGACTATGAATTCAAACAAAATCGTAATATGGACGGTATAATCCTTTGTATACATATCTATTTAAGGGAAGGCCACCCTAAATAATGGACACTATAAAGAAACTCAACAGCAATAATGTCTGGGTCACAAGTCACATCTAAATATTATACGCAATATAAAAACATGTCACCGTCCGGTTTTGGAATTATTGACATTTATATTGTGTACCACTTCTTGCTTAATAGGTAATAAAACACACACACACGCACGCACACATACACACGCACGCACACACACATACCTATAAATGCTGTTTTCTTTGAATCAGCAGAGTTGAGTATTTTCAGGACGTATCCATCTGTTGCCACCTCTTTGATGAACTTGTTGTCACACTGTTCTTCTGCAAGCACCCGTATATTCACGTCATCATAACTGTTGAGTGCCGTCTGCTTCGTAACGCGTAATCCGTAGACGCTTGCAACAACCCCAACTACGTCATCACAGGTTAATACCGGACGACTCTCCATTATGATAGACTGCTGCTCCTATACTGAAAGAAGTCGAATGGCACTGATTTGATTATATTGTAGTTGAGGGTGACCCCACCACCACGCCCATTTTGGTACGCCGGATTCCGTGAAAATTCGAATGGTATTCCGAATACCGAGGTCTGGTACACCGGATGCCACTTTTGGAGCCTAACTTTAGTCGGATGCCATAACTTGAAAAGTAATGGCAATTTTAAAACGAAAATAGTCGTTATTCATTAAATAATCATTTACCGCATGCCTATCTCAACAGAAACTCTTATTTGTCCGAAACACAATTGATTATTTACATGTATCCACAGTATACAAGAACACAGCCCAAAAGCGAAAGTGAAAGTAGATTGTATAATGTTAGCAATTCTGAACTCATGCATACACGCGTTCGGCTTTTTTGGCACACACACCGAAGTATCCCCCATCTCTGGATTTATCTGTTGACAGCAAATCATTACACAGAAACGAAAACTAACCTGACAACCGTTGAATGATAGAACTATTCTTGCACCAGTTGTAATGTCCAGCTATAAGCACTTCGTTATAATTTAACTTCTATATCTGTCTTGTAAACGAATTCTACCTTGTTAACATGGTTTATATCGGCTTGTCTGAGCTGTAAATAATGACTTAGACTTTGCTCTGGACTAAATCTAGAACACGGGCAAATACACAACCAGTCTAGCAGTTTTAATTAGTTAGCAAATATCTCAAGAGATCTCATGTAAACACATAATATACTATACACTGTTACCGTACAGAACTTTAAACACTGGCCGCGTAGCAGTTATTATCTCGTGTGTGCAGGTACATGTATACTGTATCAAGCTAGAATAAGTTTATATAATATCAAACATTAAGTAGAGAAACCATCCTGTATACACTAATACTTACATAGTTAAACCTTACCAACACACCATAACGATGTTTAGTTAAAAATAAATGTGCCGTGTAAACGATTAATTTGAACACTATCACTCATTTTCAAGCGGCGCAACTCTGACGTAAGTTTGATACATTCCCGCAAGAGTTGTCTCTCTTACACAAGGGATCTGCGTGTTTAACGATTACTCGCTATCAAGATTAATTCTAAATCATATGTCATGCGTGTAATATCGAATTGAAATTGTTTCCAGAATCGGTGGTTGAATGAAGATCCTAACGACAAGAGCAAGCTAGCTGCATTGGCGTTGGTGAAAAAATATGACAATTATATTTCGATGCCGTGCAAAGCCATTACCTCATTATATTGCGGTGTCGATGGTTTTTTTTGTGTGGAGTAAAACATTTAATGGTAGGGTTGGTAATATTCTGTAGGTATTTAAAGCAGTTTTAGTGTTTGCTGTTTAGTTTTTTTAGTTACTACGGGTCTCTGCTTCACTCGGGTTATGACCAACTAGGAAACATTCTTATTCGTGTTTGACTTCGGTTATAATACACATATGCACAGAGACACAGGCGCATACACAAGGCAACGAAACCTTAACACTATGTTGATGTGTGTTTTAAAGTTGCACTATTCCTTCGTATTTTACTGGATGAACATTTACTATCTTTGTTTACATTTTGGTAAGACTGCTTAAATATTAGCTATGGGGATTACACTATATAACGGTAACTGTTCTAATATGAACATAGTTTTTCACTTTTTTTTCAAATAGCTTAACTCCTTTTTTTAAGTTATAAGTGCTGGCATACTGTCATTGTTTATTACAAATGTCATGGGTTTCTGGTTTAACACATGCAGTTTGCTTGTTATTATGCCCTATACTGACGTGATTCGAGAAACAGTTGGACTTCAAAATAGTTTGGGATTCTTACATTGAGAGCAACAGACCAACGATGGCACAATACATCATGTACTTGTATAGCTGACTAACCGAGGATTTTATTAACTTTTATGTTTAATATTGAATAACTAAACTAGGAATGAACGCACGGCTAATCATTCAGATAACACAACAGTTATATGTCTATCTACGGGGCTGTTTTCGCTGTCTCAAGGGGTTTAGAAATTGAGTTCAGGTAAAGAACAAGCACGGTCACAACTCACGATGTCTCTATCCAGTTGGTCGCATTCGAAAAGAACATTAAACTCAGTGTTTCTTTCCAGATGGTCGCATTTAAAAAGAACAAACAGGGTCACAACTCACGGTGTTTCTATCCAGGTGGTCGCATTGAAAAGAACATTAAACGGATTCACAACTCATAGTGTTTCTTTCCATGTGGTCGCATTTGAAAAGAAAACAAGCAGGGTCACACATCACGGTGTTTCTTATCCGATGGTCGCATTCAAAAAGAACCAGCACGGTCACAACTATCTATGTTTTTATTCAAGGTGGTCTTATTTGAAAAGAACAAGCAGGGTCACATCTCACAGTGTTTCTTTCAGGGGGTCAAAACAAATCTTTTAGGTTTCCGTTACTAAAAGCGACCAGCTCGTGCCATTATTCACCTCGTATTTTCGCTGTAGAAAAGAGAAATACAAAATTAAAACCAACACTTATAATACTTAACACCAACTTAACAGCCTCATTGAGATGGTATGTTTATGTACAGAAAACAGGCATAGGAACTTGACAAAAAGCAGGTCTTTAAACTGTATTATGTAAACTGTACTTGGATCCTATTAAGATCTGCGAAATTTGGTCATACTGTTAAGGTGGTCAGTTTTAAATAGTAAATACTATATAAAAAGACTACGTATGTATAGAGACGCGGCCTTTGGTGTGACGTACTAATTGTAGGAGCATATCCTAAAAAGATAAAAGAGTGAATTGACGATTGTATACGTTATACTTCATATTAGTATTGTTATACAGTCACACTCATCATATATTCGCCTTGTTCACTAGTATATTTGAAACAGGTATCTAAACTGTCCGATACAAATTCGTCTAAAGTGTGCCTTTAATTCACTATCCAATTAAACTCTACAATGTTAAACAAAATTACACTGACTACTGCAACAGCTTAGACTTGTCTACTAGCATGTTTCGAGCTTGTATCGTTGCAGAGTGTTGAAAACTATAAGTAAAAGAGTTATCAGTCGCAAGTGAGAAAACGGCGATAAGATCAAGTGCGTTATTGCCGTCTTTATCAAGCCTAATCATACAATATAGTTTCCACTACACTCGGAGAACTTGATGTTGAGCTGAAATTAATAACGTACATGTTCTCAAACTTTAAATGTTTTGTTTCAGTCAGTAAATTTAAGGGGGAACACTTTTAGAAATGAGCAACCTATGTATTTTGCTATCGAGTTGTGATAATCATATGTATAATTAGTGTGTAATGTTTATTTTAGACATATCTTGATTCTGTCAATGGTATATATACACAAATGTTTATACGTGTAAACTTTATGAAATAAAGATTTTGTTGTTTATCTATTATTATTGTAATTATTATTGCAATTATTATTGTAATTTTTGTTTTTTGTTTTGTTTTGTTATTATTATTATTATTATTATTATTATTATTATTATTAGCGGTTTCAATAATGGTCAAGTCAAGTGCTTATATACATGTACTAATATTATCCGTATTGGAATGACCAGTCTCCCGGACTTTTGAGACACCAATTTCTTTGTGCATATTTATCTCCGAATTCCCAGATACAGATAGTCATATAGTTTTGTGTTGAATAATAATTCTTCTGTTGAAAGAACTTTGGGAATAATTCTGAGTTTAACCAAGAACTTTTCGTGACCATTTTGGATTTTAAAATGTAATGATGCCATAAACAAAGGCACAGCACATACAGTACATGTTCTATACTATTACATATATAAGAGAATGTCACAACTAGGTTAATAGGAATAGTACTACATGTATGTCCAAATCACAACGCATGTCGCGGAAGCTTGATTGCTGACGTTATATGTAATAAGTGATTGAAATCAACGCTGTACTGTACGTCTATCGATAATCTGAGAACTACTTTTCAACTTTGGAAGAGAAAAAAAACGACACAACAAGCACTATTTTATTTATCATTTTTTATTTTTATTAATATAAATTCATTATAACTCGTTTCAAATTAGATTTTTTCTTTCAAAATATTAAACTATATATACAATCATGCACCATATACATACAAATTTAAACACACATAAAACAGGAATTATATAAAAAAAATATCTAAGAAAACTATAATATTAAAAGTAGGTCAATTATACATGAGTCTACAAACGGTATTTCATTTAGACTGAATGTTAAAACGAACACATTTTAACATTCAGAAAGAAATGACTTATACATAGAGTGAAATTCAGCCTGACTGTCATAGTTTTCTCTATGACTATGAAAGATTCATGTGCTTCTCAGAAATAAAGATAATCCAATCTGATTGAGAAAATCCGAAATGTGGAATTCTTCCACTTCAAGACTAGTTCAGTTCAGACTATACATCGCGATGGAAGCAGCGTCGCTGGACAACAAGTTTATCCCGGTGTCGACCAACGAGCACGATGATTGGCCCTGAGTCATTTCAATAGTATGATAAATATCGCCGGGCTCTTCAGCTCTTCAGCGCCGGGTTCTTCAGCAACGTTTGCTTCTGCGAGCGGTTCTTCAAGCAGTATGACCATAACACGAAGTACCGTTGCGAGACGATGTGTTCGACGTGCAATAAACGGAACTGCCCCGAAACCGACATCGAATTCTGTCAATGCGACGAATGCTGGTGGTGTATCATGGTAACAAAGTGATCAACCGATTCAAGAGTGCGGCGGAAATTCACGATCGTGGTGAAAGGCTTTGACGAGTGGAAGGGAGATAAACACGTAGAACTTCAAGATTGGAACAGTAACAAACCTACTGAGAAAGGATTCAGTTTGACATTAATGCACTGAAAGTGGACACTCATGGTCAAAACAATTGACTCGACTTAGGACGCCTGTTAGTGTACAATCGAGAACTTGTGTATAGCGACGATCGGCTATAAACGTTCGAGTTTTGGCCGAAGCAAATTAAGCCGTTTAGAGTTAGCAAGAAACGGGTTATTTACAGTGGTCAGTTCGACAAAGTGACGTGATTTCGACGCGATCCCTCTTGGAACAGGCAGACGACCCTCTTTGATAGCATCTGTGACCTTTGGCTTTGTATGACTGGTTCATATTGCAATTCTGACTAGAAACAACTCTTATGTTCTTACATTTGTCATTGACTAGAGATTACAATGTTAACATTTGAATGTTTAGATTAGTCGGTAAACAATCATGATAAATATAGGTGTAAATGTAGTTATTTATCAATAGGATCTTTGAATAATATTAAAGTTTACATTGCATCTCAGTATGCCAAGAAATACATGTAGATAAAAACTGTACATGAAATAGAATAATATAATAAAAAATATGCATTGCACGATGGGTATATCTAACGTAAAAATTATTGGGACATTCATTAATAACAGAGTTACATGGTATAGGCAAAGGGTGGCTGAACATATGAATCAATATTTATGACGAGTATTTTAATGTTATGAAATGTTGTTCTACTCAAACGCATTCAAATACAACTTTTGGCACTGACTTCAGAATTATACATGCTAAATTTGATGAGAACATACTGATAGATATTGCAACTTTCCATATGTTTACCCGAATTTTCAGTTATACCATCAGCGCACATTGTCGTGACTCTCCGTTTCTGAGATCTGTAAATTTGTCCATAGTAACAGATTCCATAGCAACCACTTATCATTTTTTAAATAAAACTTGTGTCCATAGCAACCGTTATTCAAACGTTATTGAAATGAAACTGTTTTCATAATGTACGTTATTTTCGTAGCAACCATTGTTCAAACAAATGTCCATAGTTACGGTAACTATAACGACCGTTTTTCGAACTTTGTTTCCATGGTAACGGTTTTCGAACTTGTTTATTGAAACTGTTTTCATAGCAACCGTAGTTCAAGCTGTATTTTGTACTTTTTGATACTCGCCCATTACGGAGTCCAACGTTAGATCGAATCTGATGTATTTATGAACACTGAGCATTGTAACGGATCGTGTTGTTCCGTTGTTTGCTTCTTTCCGGGATGCGCACTGACTGGATAATTTGTTTGAGCGGAATTTTCCCGACAATATCCATGTTTAAACACCGGGTGCGTGGGCCAACTCAGGCGCCGACAACCCAGCACAGAAGACCGCGGTTCAAAGTATATCCGACAGAATTCGTTATAAACTTGAAGAACATTGTTTTTTGTTAAGTCCGGGCCCTATTTCACCAAGCTTGTAGTCTAGACTGATGCATTTGTTGCTGCACGTAACCACCACCCTGGGGCGAGATTTGATTCACCCCCGGGAGAGTACCCATATTGTTATACGTGGGGTTTGTATAAGACCCAGAATAGGCGGGAAACATGTTGACGTTATATGGCGCGGGCGGGTAAGATGGCGGCATATTGGTTCCCAGCATACAAGGTTTACCGTCTCTCATTGTTACTGTTACTGGTGCCCGGCGTGGAACTGACATGGTAGACAACTCTAGGTTCCTATCTAACTTTTGGCGCTTACATTTATAACGGCGATTCTGGAACCAAATTTTGACTTGGGTGGAAGTAAGTTTGAGCATGTTAGCGAGTTGTTCTCTCTCTGGTGCGGACAAATATCTCTGCTGTTTAAAACGTCTCTCAAGTTCGAACACTTGTTGTTGAGAAAATAATACTCTAGGTTTTCTACGTTGGCGTTGTTTTATCATGTTGGCACATTCCCCGCTGGATGGCTCTTTCTTTACAGCCGACGAGTCTGACTTCTCGCAGTCTGAGGAGGTGTCGTCTGCTACCATACCAACTGAATCTGAAAATACAGAAAAGGTAAAATTGAAACATTTTGTTTAGCAGTGTATTTTTCAAAAGCCTTTTGCATAACACTATTGTTTCTATGGATACTGGGAACTTTGCGCAACTATTTTATTGAATTTGTAGATATAATCTATATCATATTGTGCTGGATGCTTCTATAATAAAATGCATTCACTTGGAATACATAGAACGCTAGACCTTTGAAATATTTTACAACGGAAACAAACAAGTTTTATGTTAGATAAAATATAAAAGGTTTTGCTTTTTGGTATATACACCCTCCATATTCGTAATGCACATTTCTGATAAGCATTATATTTATTACGTTGTATTTTACTTGCGATATATTTCTGGGTTATATGTACATTTATTTCACGTTTTAAAACCAAGATGTGGTTGTGTTTCAAACGAGTAAGACGTCTTTCAAATACTTGTTTGCGTATCACTTCCTTATACGTATTACATGCATACATACGCGTAGTATTCACGTGGCCCATATGCCAGTGTACTATTTACATTTACTACATGTGTCACTATTATTTTATGCCTATTTTATTCCAACGTCTGCGCAATACTTTTGTTACACATATTTCAGTGTTATATATACATTTATTACATCGGTGTCTGTGCGATACGTCTGCGACAAAACACAAACATGTTGGAGACCACGTGTACTTTCAGGAATCCTGCTTAAATAAACAAAACAGGAGTACTACGACATCACCATCAATTTCTGCAAAAAATATGTAAACCATTTAGTTGGGAACAAATTGCACATTTGCTTTGGTTGTATACAATTATCTGGAAGGAAATGTAAACATTGGGATTCTGTAGTTTAGGTGGGGGTACAAAACGCAGCCCTCCCTCCAGTTTGATAGATGCCCGTACAATGTCAGCCGAATTAGATACAATGCTAGGGTTAAATATATACCAAGCAATAAATATTTGGTTCCAATTTACGTTACTCCTGAAACAGATAACACTCCTGTCTAACATATCCCCAACATTCTCCCCCTCCTCCCACACCCGACTCATTATATAATCCAACAAGAATCATGGAAACAGACTCTGGCATCCGCGAATTGCCGTGCCGTCACTTGTCAAACATAGACTGACGGACGAACCACGAGCAAACTTATGTAAACGAGTCAATGATAACACATATAACACACACATTGTCTCGAGTAAATTGAGTAATAAAATACAGAAATAGTTTAGTCATAAAACAACATTTTCACGTTAATTAAAGGCAAGTGTCGAGAAAATGTTCTTGCTTATGAGATGTTCATTTGGTGTGTTACATAATCATGTGTTTGTACTGAAAAAATGAAAGAATCTTTAAAGGTAGTGATTCTAATTTTGAGGTAAATATCTTTAAATTCTAAAAGTTGCTATAAATGAAACATCTACCTTGCATCAAACAATATGTACTTGGATTGCGCTTGGAAACGATAATTACTATGACCATCAAGTTAATAGACATGATTTTCTCATAAATTTTAGCCTTATCGTTTGATATATTGACTTCGTAATGACTATGTACATTTTAATGTTTATGTGTGATAAATCGAATGTATTATTGGACAGTGAAATGAAGGTCTATTATGTTACATAAGTGTTAAAGCAAGGTATTAATAACAAAGCGATGTGTCATAGCTACACACTCGAATTTAGAAACCCGAAATCGCATTTATGGTAAGTCTATCTAAGCGCGTGGGTCTTGATAGAAATTATCATCGAAACTCATGTCTATTAACTTTTTACACATTGTTATTTATAAATTTATTAATGCAATGTTGTTGTTTCATCTAAAGCGACTTTTAAAATTTTGAATATTTTACCTCAAACGTAGAATCACAACCTTTAAATGACTGGATCACTAATGTTTTTCTCATACAGTTGAGTGATATGTTGGCTGTAGATTAACACTAAATTATGTTACAATTCATTCTGAATACACATAAGGTATACACTAGTTAATTAGCTTATCATCTGTTTTATGCTATAACATATAATAATCGATTGATTTCCTGAATTGAACGCTTATTAACGAGATAGTTATCTGAAATGAACTCGTGTATAATCAGCTTTGTTTATGTTTAACAAATAGTATAATAACGTCATGTGTAACTTGCAGCAGTATAAATAATTACATCTCAACACACGCACCACTTTCGCGAGCTTTCATCTCACAACTGAGAATTCAATCAAAATATTTCTTCAATCAATATATTCTTTGTTAATGTAATATGTTTTTTTTTAGATATAATTCCCATTAATACTTATATTGGTTATAAAAAGTGAATGAATGAACGAATGCATGAGAAGATGGAATACGATGACGACGATTGTGTTGTTTATTATGCTGATGACGACGACGACGACAACGATGATGATGGATATGATAACGACAACTATGACTGCAAACACAATAATAAATAACAATACAAAACTATTTGTGATTGTGATGATGATGATGAGGAAGAGGTGATGGCGGTGACGATGATGACAACAACAACAATGTAAACGACGATGGAGATGATGATAATGATGATGACAACTTTAACTGCTAAAACATAAAGAAATACATTTAAACAGTACTACTTTAATATTTGTTTGACAGGTTTCCTCATCAACTAAATGTTCACATTGATAGTTAAACCTTATATACAAATCATTAAATCAAATCAAACAATGGAGATAGTGTTTCTCGATCATCTAACCCCCAGTAAAAATAGCCTAAACTCACTAAACCCTTACCCCATAATGAATACCTCGTACTGTTTTCTCGAGTTTCAGTAAACGAGGAGATCAGAGCAATGGGGCGGGTCCGTAGCTTTATACGTATCGTTAATTAATCCTTCCCCACACATAAATATCATCCCTTCAACTCCCCTCAGCAATTATCTTTTCCCCTTCCTTAATTCCGTCCTCTTTTTCTTTCAGCCAGTTAATTTACGTTTATGTAATTTTTATTAGACTCAAGTGTTGTTTCAGACTGTCATCAAGAACCGTTACGTTTTTAGTTAAAGTAAAACATATGTTCAGTTTTATTCCTGGTGTATAAAAAAGGGACCCAAAAGAATTTTTTCTCTTCAATCTGTTTTTTTCCCTCATACTTTTATTTTTTGTTACAGTCGACAGATGCAAGCTACATGAAAATGGTTTTATTTATAATTGTGCTTCCTCGTTTATAACATTTGTTCCTCCTCGTTTCGTTCGAATGGTAAGATGTATGTCATATAACTGAATGTACAATCGGAATTCCTCGGTCAAGGACGATATGTCAAAGAACAACCTGGAATTAACTAGCAAGTCTAGTTTGTCGCCATTGGTACTTTTTCCAAGCACCCGAACATAAAACTGCAAGTGCCTTATTGTTCTTTCATATTCTACACCAATCACCAGACGTCGAAAGACAAGTTACTTCACACGTAAATCAGGTTGCTCGAAATAAACAACATTGTAAACACTTGTATACGTTTAATATAAGTCCATGTTAATTTGGGTTGACAAGTTTGCAGAGTTATAGAAATATGATGATGTTTGAGTGAACAGTGAGAAAGTATGCGGGGAATTTCATAAACCTTACATCGTAACTGCAAAGCCACACTGATCTGGTCATGTATAAATAACCCTGGTTTCCGATTTGCTCCTCGATCAATTACTGAAAGCAAACTGAATTATCTGCTCCTTTATTTCAAAGTTCTTACAACACCCAAACCAATGTTTCATTCTCTATCCTCACATAGTACAAACATCGTTCCCCAGTGTATCAGTGCATATACCCTATAGCTCAAGTTTCACCTCTAGTCTGGTTTTCTTTACGGCAGTTTATGTAGTGACTGTCAGCATACATTGGGAGTGAACAAGTCTAAAGTTTCACAGACACCGAGGTTCGCTTACATCTCTGAAAACGTATAAAATGCCACATCTTCTTGAAATTACTTAGTTACCTCTTTGTCAAAATGTGAGCACGGGTAGGATTTACTACAGAACGGTTAGTTTCTGACACTTCAACCTATGTGTTATATATAAAAAAAACAACACAGAAATTTAGTGTAGCCCTTTGTTGCCTCTTGTGACCACGTGATCCGAAAAATTAATAATTGATGCCCCTTTCAGTATTAATTTACAATATACACACACGCACACGCACACTAGTAGGACAGTCAGAGCAAACATGATTGAAGTAATTTAATTCCGCTGATGCAAAAGTTCATATTTTGACATCTATTAAGATATTGTATACGAACATTGACCAGACACTCCCGAATAAATTACATGGACAAACACATCGCAAATTAGGTAATATATGTGTATACAATGAACACATGTTATATTCTCTGTTGTTATAATATGACAATCTAATGCACCTATTTCACAATTTAACAGTCTGTGTAATGAATTCACGAGTGTCTGGTCAATGTTTGTATACAATAATAAAAGTGTAATTGCTGTTTGAAGAAGATGTTGTCGGTACGTGGGTAAGAACGGGTCACGATGTTGTTTCCCATTCAGAACATGTATTGAAATTACTCTCAAACTGGATGGCTTACTGATACGACACTGGTTATTTGTTAATTTATTTAGGATTATGTTTTGGTTTGCTCAAGTAGGTACAAGAGACGTGCTACTTGCAGAACAAGAGTGCAATGTGACCCCGTCTCTAAACCTTTTTATAAAACTCTGAAACAGCTCCCCACTTACTAGAAGATAGCAGGTACTTAAGTAAAGGGTCCATACTTTGTGCGTACACCTTTTCAACAATATCCACTGGAGAATTATCAGATCGTAAACAATTAAGGACAACAATATGACCGAGCTCTCTAAACCTTAAAAAAACCATTGAAACATTTCACCGGTAGATAGTACAACCCTTAGTGTAGAGAGGTTGTAGTTGTTCGTGTATT
>ENA-OREC01001252-OREC01001252.1-marine-metagenome-genome-assembly--contig:-NODE-1252-length-12516-cov-13.813168_pt1 | contig 12516 bp, 4 predicted proteins | sample MGYA00248626_ERZ508543 | MGnify/ENA primary metagenome ERZ508543 (study PRJEB26211, sample SAMN05518279) | marine metagenome | isolation source: Puget Sound, Washington, USA | host: Bankia setacea... | reverse complement strand
AATGTCTCAGTACTTACCACAGCAAAGTGAACAGGACACAGGTAACATCAAGTGAAAGTCTCAGTACTTACCACAGCAAAGTAAACAGGACACAGGTAACATCAAGTGAAAGTCTCAGTACTTACCACAGCAAAGTGAACAGGACACAGGTAACATAAAGTGAAAGTGAATGTCTCAGTACTTACCACAGCTATGTGAACAGGACACAGGTAACATCAAGTGAAAGTCTCAGTACTTAACACAGCAAAGTGAACAACCAAATATTCAATATCAGTATAGACTATATGAAAACCAGTTAACCTTTTGAATGTTTTATTTGGTTATTGTTATAACATATGAATTTGAAATGATAACAAGTTATGGTTGACACAATTTACAAAACATTGAAAATCCACGACAAGATTGACTTGTTCAAGCGTTTGTAATATATGAAAAAAATCCATTAAGAAAACACATAATTATACCTAAACTGAAACAAAAACATAAATCCAACAGTGAATGTTTAGATCTTATTATCAAGTTTTAAACTACATGTATAATACTGAGTTTAAAACTGTTTACACATGAAAGGAATGAAGTGTTTCTTTTCCTACACAGTACAATAAAAGATGATCATGATTAAATTGTATTACATCAATTCGAGATGTAACTTTTCATTTAACATTGCACTTATTTAAGTATTTCATAAATTGCAGTTTTAATTAATTAAATGTAAACACAATCATATACATGTGCTATACGAAGAGAGGGTGTTATTGTATTACAGAAATGGAAAGTACTTCCTTCAGAAACTATATACATAATTGTAAAGTCTGAAAAGCTGCAAATCCAAATAAGTATATTTGTACTGTCAATCTAAGTTGCACATAAAAGTGATTCTGAAAATGTTCTTTTCTAGAGCCCAAATATTTTAAGTTCTTCTGTAAAGGGTTAGCTATAACATTATCTTTAACAATGTAATGGGGTAAAGAAAACAAGTTTGTTCTATGGAGCATTATGCATGTACACGTTTATATAAACACGCTTTGAAAACACATGTATGATGTATACACTTATATTTGAAACATCCAGGTTAAAAAAAATGAAGAGATATCAGACTCAAACATATCTGGTAAATAAAGAGTTAAAAACAAGTAAAACTATCTTACTTCAACCCACCTGTCATAGCTAACAATTACACACAGATGATCTAACTAGAATGCATTACTAGTTAGCACAGTAGTCTGAAATTGAACATATATCTGAAGCCATGAGATCAAATCAGTGCACTGTTAAACAATCAACATTCCTTCCATTCCAACTATGTCATTGAATGAGGTGAATTGTATGTAACTTAAAAAAAACTTGACAATGAGAACGACATGCAACTTTTTCACCCTATAGAATCACTATCAATTTTGAGTGATCTATTATATGTGTATATATCTCAGCTATAATGGGACAAAAGCAAACATTCAACAGCACCTACAATGTATTATACTATATAACTGGACATCTGTGTCTGACTTAACCAGTACTAAGCAATTCCCTCTTTTCATTATAGGGACAACTCTGTACATTTCCATAATTGCTCTCCCTTTTGGGTAGATATTTCTACAATATGTATATAGTAAAAATGTTTGAAGTTGTGTTTTCCTTTGATGTTAAGGACAATAATATATATCCATGTTTACACAATATTAGACTTTCCTATAACATATAGAAATGCTTCAAGTGCTTTGTCAACCAGAATGCACATGTCTACATAAAACAGTAAACATGGTAGTTTTCGTTGTTAAACGTAATGAAAATACCTACCCAAAAGGTAGAGCACTCATGCAAATGTACAGAGTTGTCCCTATACTGAAAATAGGGAATGACAAACGTTAGCCTCTTCACTTGATTTGAACTCTTGCTAGTTTAATACAAACCGCACACAATATGATTGGCAGCCTGTTCAGCTATAAAGGTTTTAACTGATATAGCTTGAATGATAAACCATTGTTTCTCATGTTGACTAGAATGCTAAGTTTGATGTTGTTGAAATAATAATGAATTAAATGGTAAGTAGTAGTTTGTGCATACCCAGTTACACATGAGAGTTCCTTTCATTCCAATCAACACACATGTTTGAGATTCACAAAAAAACAAGAGTGAACAATCATCTTAAAACATGGAAGAGGGCAAATAAGATGACTGGACGTATAGATCGTATCTTTTAGTTTCATCATTTTTACAGAATAGTACAACAAAACAATCATGTTCAGGAACACAAGTTCTGGTTGTACAAATATTTTGAAGATTTAAAGCATACTATTAATTACCTTGATGATTTTTCAAAATAGATAAATTGTTCTGTTTCTTCAAACATGAGTCTTTTAACAATAAACATATCCCCCCTAAGTACCTTAAAATACAATATGTAATACAATTATCTGTACAATTATTTACATTATGAGTGCTTTTATTTATTTGAGAAGGGGGATAATGAATACAAGTTTAGCTAAATATCATGTGTTGAACAGAGACAGAATGCTGCAGCTCAACCCATAACTACATGAACGTAGGAAGTTGTTGCACTCTCGTAGGAAGTTGTTGCACTCTCGTAGGAAGTTGTTGCACTCTCGTAGGAAGTTGTTGCACTCTCCACAATCTCTTAGATACTTAAGTACATATATGCTTCGGTGCCATAAATAGTCAGCCTGTCATGTGTGTATTCCATGGTTGCCATGCCAACACAGAGCAGTTTCTCGCACATCTAGATGTTCTCTTAAGCACCCGTCACTATTCTTGCACTATATGTACACTGTTTTACACGTCTGTCTTGATGCTGTATTCCATAATTAGAATAAAAAGTAAACCTCCTCCTATCAATTAAATTCCAGTAAACTGTATATTCTGTAGACTTGCCTGAAAGATAAAACAGACAATCCATCAACCAAGATGTTTTATTGTAAATCATAGAACAGCCAATGTGATCATTTTTTGGCAGCTTTTCCCGGTTCCATTATGTAAACCCACTGTTTTCAATTTACTTTACCAAATGTTTATTTTTTGCCTTTTAGTGTTATCTATTTGCTTTTTCAGATATCCAAATAAATACAGACCTACAATTCTAGCAGTTGTTGTCATTGTTAACCTGTTTTAATACATGTTATAGTTTTGAAGAAAAGCCTTTGTTATAGTAATTCATTCATCGTTTTCTATCCCACAGTGCTTCAATAACTTAATTTTGACGACGTTTATTTTTAATTACCAATTACCATTTTTGTTTATTTTTGGAGAAAACTGAGTATTTACTATGTAGGAACAAATAGAAAGATCTAGAGGTGTGGCTAACTTACTGCAGTTTGATTGGGTAATGTATAGATGACACTCTGCTGCCCATTGGCTTCCACCATACTTGCCCCTGAAAGATTTACTGTGAATACAAACACAAATACTGTACAATCAAAGCATACATATACACTTATAGGAGTTTAAATACAACAGAAAGACATTCAGTTTAACGATTATTTTACATTATGGAATCTACAACTTTAGAATATAGCGAGAACAAAGCGAAATATGATCACATCAACCATATATAATAACCACATGTTCGAACAGACTAAAATAACCCAAAGTATTTGACAACGTTTAATGCTAAATCTTTATTTCCAAACAGTTACATTTTGTAGTAAAGATGTTAGTTCACTGCAACCATAGGACACATACATTCTACTCATCGTACTGCGCTAACAAGAGTTTTAGATTCAGACTGAGTTGAATGGTTAAACTCTCTTAATGCAAATTTCTTTCTTATCAATACCTGCTACAAGCACCACATTGGAGAGGTTGCTGTTTTTTCTGTATTAACATGAATGTTAAAGTCAAGTACAAAACATAATAGTACCTGACATGTCTGTGTAGTTTGTGTCCATATCTCCCATCTCCCCTTCACCAGTAAATGGTTTATCACTTTTCACAGACTGAAATAGTATGTACAGTGTGGTTTATAAGCTTTATCATATCAAATAAAACAATCTAATATATGTTAGCTGTACATTTCATAAGCCAATACATGCATTAGTTTCATCTAATATAAGTTAGGGAGTACAGAAATGCTGCTGACTCCTAACTTTTTTCAAATATAGGGTTAGACATAAAGCATTCAGCGTCATGTTAAGCTGTATAGTTTGTACTGTTCTAAATCTTTATTTTCTTGGCTGAATGACTGTATAATAGGAGCATTGCACAAGTTTATAATGTGCAGACTTAGGCTTGGAATATGTAAACATTGTTTCTAAACTAATACAAGTGTTGATAGGATCTTCCCTGACCTCTCTGTATTTCTGTAAGTATGATTTCAATGGTTCTACATAGCTGTCAAACCCAAGCGTGGACATGGCAAACAATATGTCCTCTCCATTGATAGTTTTACGTTTCTCCTGTGCACATCTCTCACTAGCTCTGCATTACAGGTTAAGGTTCATATTAAATCATATTTCAAGTTGGTGTTTTCGTGAAGAGTGCACTTTTTTCTATTTCTAGGAAAGCCAAGGCACCAAGAATTAAAAGACTCGAAGAGAACTTTAAACTTCTTGAGGAAAATCTTCCTACTTTAATGTAATATAATTATGTAACTGAGAAGCTTTACATCATTTGATACAAGAAAAATCTGTGTGTGAATTTAAATGCAAGCTGAGTTTTACACTTTGTTGTATCTATCAATGAATTAGTAAATTTGTAGTTTAAAAAATCAGACATCATGTTAAAGTTTCCTTTCAGCTATCTTAATTAATGTAGTACACGTAGCATGATAGTGTGCAGAAAAAATAATTGTTTGAAGTTTTTTTTATATTATCAAATGGTCAACAAACCAGATTATATCACATGAATCAAGCAAAGCTACTTAATGTTGTTGGTGTTTGTTCTAGTAGTAGTATATAAAAAGGATACTCGCTGGTGATAAAACTGATAAACTCTGACACACACTCCTGTACACACTCTTTTGCATCTTTGGCAATCTGAAACAGAAAACAGTAGTCACATTCTTCATGTACCTCAATAAATACCATTACAGCAATATCTTACTCAAAAGCCGGCATGATCTCGACTAGGGTAACTTACTTTGTATTTAAAAAAGCTCAAGAGGCAATAATGGCATGACAACAAATGAAAAGAGGTACTTACCTTTCCACTTTTGGGTATTGAGGTTTTCATAATTCGTGCAACATTTGCAATAGGTAAGAATCTGTCCTGAAATGCAAAGCAATATTCATTTACTATCAGTCCACGCTAAACCTTGTCTGTCGTAGGTCAATGACAGGAAAAACTTGTCTGCGACAGGCAGGAATTTTGGGTTTACCTGTCACAATGACAGGTAACATTTGTCAAATTTTGATCTATATTCAAAGAAATTATCAGTCAGATTTTCCTGTGGTATGAAAATAGTTTTCGCATAGACTGTACTATATTTATTTGAAAGCTAAATTAGTTTTTATTGATTCAAAAAGAAATAAAAATCAGTGATTCATGAAGCATAGTTTGTTTATTACCTAACTTATTTAACCACTTATGCTAACATGTAGTTGAAGAACGTCACACGATTAAATCATTGTCTCAATTGTTAAGTAAAACTGTTAACAAATATAAGAGTGAAATCTTAACATTAATCTTTACAATAACTAATAGCTAGAGAACAAAATAATGCAGGGGGCATACAATGATAGGACGGCTAAGTAGAATATGTCTGTAGCTGACTTTTAACTTTCTATAACACAACAATGTAGACCAACTTACTTGTTCTCTGAGAGGTTCATTGTCGCGTGGTCCGTCCTCATTATCACCTGACTCTACATGATCATCAGCTTCATTACCTAAACATAATTAGAGATGTATGTAAGATGTGTATAAAACAATACAAGCATTTAAAATGTGCAAAGTTGAGTGTTAAGGTTAAATGAGCTAATGACTATTACAGAGCAATCCTCCAATCTTGTTATCCGGTTTATCTGGCAGTTTTCAGATATAATTAGGTAGATTCTTTGCTTTGAATTTAAAAGTAAAATTGTCCAACTGTTGATCATGATTGCTTTTGAAGTTGAAACAAGATGTCTGATGATATACTGTGTGAGTACAACTTCATGTTCAGATAATTAATCCAGCTGTGTCTACGTCGTAAACTCTAACTCACACAGAAAGTTACATGTACTAGCAACTAGCCCTGAGTTTAGTATTAACATAATATAAAGTAGTTTACAAATTACAGCTAGTCTTTAAATATTACTTGCATAATTGTATTTCTTAAATTTAAAATGGTGCCCAGTTACTGACTGCTATTTTAGGAAAGTTTTAAGAATAATTATAGATCTAAATGTTGATGCATATTTATACACTGCGACTCCATTATAACGCGGTTGTCGAGGTCAATGAGGAAAAAAACCGTTATAACGGACCACGTTATATACACGCAAGCGTTGTTCAAAATCTTAAACACGACCTCTTTCACAGGTTTTCACATACATAAACAATGCCCCACCCACCGTCATTTGGTATGGGACATCAGTCAGTGTATTTAGTTTTATGATTATAACACACAAACTTTTCATAAATAGTGGTATCAATAGGTTACGTTGATTTACTGTATTTATTTCATTCCGACATCTATGCAAAATGGTTTGTTTTGGTGACGAAAGCTTCTGCATGTACGTTAGCGTTCTAAAAATAGAAGCGGTCTGAGTACAAGCTAGCCCACTGCCTTGATAAGCAGACGCTACTGTACTGTAAGGGAAGTGATATGTGTGTAGTTAGGTACAGGCGTTGTAAGATTTTTCATAAACTTGCATTAAAAACATCTACAATGAATCGTTTAAAATATCATTAATATAAAATATAGCACGCATATCTACTGTAAAGGTTGCGTTTTCTTTTGTGCATTGTTAACTATCATTATCACGCTTTCCATGTGCCGCGGCGGTTTTATTCTGTAAACAAAAGTTGCCCAATCGTCCTTCAATTACACATGCTCCCCGATTACGTAAGCATTGTATATTGAGTGACCTGTTGACACCATCACAGGGAAGATTAACTGGTGTCAAACTTGGCTAGGAAATACACAGGGAGTACGATTTTCACAGCTTGCATTGTGTATACCGCGAAGACCGCGTTATAATGGAGTCTGCGTTATAATGGAGTCGCAGTGCAATACTATAAATTATAATAGTATTCTAGTACCTTCTTGACCTCCAACTGGGAAAAATGAATCACTGAGGCTATTTTCTCCCTGGGCGTCACCACCACCATCCATTGTACACACGGGTTGTAGACTGCTAGTCACACTGCAACACAACATTATAAAGTTAAAACAATATTCCAAACAACTGTTGACATGGAAAGAAACTGTTTAAAAGTGCAAAATGAAGTGAGTATTGTTTGTCCATTCCAGCATGTTAACAGTTAAGTGACTCATAAGAAAATATATTTCATGGACAAGCCCAGGGCTTGTAAAAAGACCCTGATTTTTTTCGAGACTAGCCCCGATTTCTATTGGACAAGCCCTGGTTTATATGTCTCTTTTCTAAAGCAGCTAGCGTTGTATTGATCATGTAACTACTAACTGGACTCAAGCTAGGCTGGACTTTTATGGAGAAGTGATATCATTGACCTTAACTGTCCTGATGTTGATAAACTCATTGTTTGTGAACCCCCCTCCAACTTGTTTTCACGGTTTATAGTGACTCGCTAGATTGGGTTCTCGATTTTACTCCCAAATTCACGCGTAGAAATCATGGATCCATCAAATTGTATAATAAGTAGTCGCTATCAGATAATTTCAGTGTGCATCTCTCTTATCTAAACATTAATCAAATTTTATTTTGAACAGGCTCGACAGGCAGTAAGTAACCTTGTAAAGTCAGAGGGCCTGATGTGGATTTTGACAGGGCCCTTGTTCTTAAAGCCTTGTGACCTAGTCCAGCTAATTGGCCGTCAATGAGTCTTTTGATGATGCTACCCTGCATAGCTGTCAAGGTTCAGATGAAGCTGAGAGTGAGAAAATATTCATGGGTGTGCAGGGGCAATCTAGATCGATTGTGATGTGTTTTGGGGACAGTTTCACTCATTGTTTTTACCAAAATTTCATTAGACCTTCAACGTTTTTTTAGAATGTTGTTTTCCACGGGTCACGCGATTGAAGTCTTTCAGTTTGCATCTTTATACTTTTATTCAGTTTCAAATTAGATTTAAAACGAGTTTACAAGACTAAAAGCCGCAATGAATCAACAATTTGTCACCTGTTTTTGCGACGGCGCCATTCACATAATCGCCATGTCGAGAACGCTTCATTCTTCAAACCATAACGCTTTTATGGTTAAGAAAATACAGAAAATTGTACTTGTACAAAGCTGGACACAGTACCACGGACTTTCTGAATTGTGATAACAACGGAACGCAGGATGAAAAACTTGAAATAACAATCATCAGAGACTGCTTGCCATGTACATTCCCCTTATGATTGACTATATAAACCTTTATCTTTAGCCATTTCTTTCCATGGTAATTTTTACCCATGGCATGGATAAACTTCTTTATGAACTAACTTCAGTAATAATAACAAGTTCTGCAACGTTTTCTTAAATAATGTTGATTAACGAAGTCTCCGTTGTTATTGTTATAACCCAAACTTTCAAGTTTGAGAAAGTAGTGCAATATTAATCTCAATCTTTCTGACCACGTGTGCGTTTTTGCGGAAAATATGAATATCACCATTTACAAAATAAACAACAAATCAATGTTTTATTTTTGATGATATAACTTGATATGAATGAGATTCGTGGTAAAGAATATTCAATAAACATTTTAGATGAATAAATTGTTTAAGGTTATGAAAAAGCGAAAAGAACACATAAGTTGTATATGAAAGTCCGACACAATATTTAGGTGTATCGGACTACCGTGAGACTTGACAGGTATGTACCCTGTGACCCACCACTTTCTTTCATCCAACCAAATTACTGAACAGTCTAATATATTGGCCATTTTTACCTGCATTGGCGTGTATTCATGTGTCTAGGTACCCAGCAGGGGTTTGATATTATTGGAAGATAGATAGATAGATTCCAAATAAATACCTAACTTTCAAGTATGAAGGGTGTATTTATGAAAAATGACAATCAACTCGAATGTCTTACTGACAGGAGATCTATACATGTTAAAATCTACTTAACAAGAATACATACTATCCTGGATTGAAATGGGATTTTTGAACAATGAAAACTGTCTTTCAATTTTGTTAGAATTTATGTCAACTGTACTTAATTTCTTAGCAGTTGTTTAACAAAGAAACAATGGTGGCCAACTAATTAATGAAAACAAAGTTTATGTCATAACGATCCTCTATGCGTGTTGAATGATCTTGATTATTTGATTAGTTTGTAGAAAAACAGAAACCGGCAGTGCCACCATCGGACTAGGAAGATTCGTAACAAGTGACGTGTTTGAGTGTTGTTGTTTTTTTCAAACCGGAAATTAAATTTCCTTCATCTTTGTCAAATTCTTCAAATTCGAGTCGACATTTTTCATCTCGGATTTTATCTATCATGCCACAATTAAATTGATCTTGCTGTAAACATAAAACACGTGGATTATTTCAAGAGTTCACAACATAAACAAACCTAATCAAACTTTACAAATTGGTTGGTCAACTGTCGAAACGTGTAGCCAGTGAAAATTCAGGAATGATCAGCCATTCAGAATCGACGAAGTAAGCAGTGTGTACTCGAGTGCAACCTGAATGGACACATGGCAACTAGGTCATTTCTTTGTCGTAAATGATTTTGTTCAAACTACTGATTTTTTCATGGTTCAACATAATTACGAAACTGATATTTGAATCAGATTATTTTGGAAGGTTTAAAATGTCAGACAAGAGTAAAGGAAACTCTTAGTAAAAGTGCCTTCTGGGTATACTTTTAGATCGAATTCAACCTCGAAGTGTCTAGAGTAAAACGCTGGCAATTTAAAATGTCACGGAAAGTGTCGACACTTTTTACTGCTTTGTCGACAGAAAGATTTTTTTCAATACTGAAGGTCTACATATAGTAGTTTTGATAGATGTATAATATTGGCTGTGTACGAATGCCCCTAGCTGAATAACTATATATAGGTACCACTTTAGTAGAAGCACTAACTATACATACGTTTATGGAGGAAGAAGAAGAAGAAGTAGCCAACAAAACAACATTTTTAGCAAGACCGAATGTTTTTAATGGATATTTTAAGGCTTAGTGGATTTTATATATAAGGAATAAGAGACAGTCACACAAAATAAGCATACAATTGAATATCCGTGGTCTAAGTCAGATAGTTCTCTCGTAACCGTTGTCTATAAAGTGTATCGTCTCGCTGCGCTCGACTCTAAATTTCATAAACAACGGTTACTCGTGATCTATCCTACACTAATGTTAACCCAGAAAAAACACGTGCCTTACTAGTGGTAGTACACACATAACGAAGTTTTTTCTCCAGGTAATGTGTGAATTAAAAATAGCACAATTAAAGCATGCTAACACCTTATATACGAATCCGAGCATTGGCGGAGAGGGCCGAGTTTGTACCATGATGAGATCTCGGATGAAATACCGCGTTTTGCGAGCGTTCACAGTAACTCTATAGCTTAAGAAGGGAGTTGCCAATCTAGGGTTCATAGGTTCGTGCTTATATTGATATTGCAGTTTTCGTTTTTAGGGTGTCCATGTTAGCCCTCTCTTTTAAGTGTGTTCCCATGATCAAATTTCAATGAAGTTGTGTTTTACATATTAGGAATAAATTGTATTAAACTTATATTTGGTTATTTGTACTTTTCTCCGAAAACTTTTCATAAAATATGATAAAAACTAGGTAGGCAATTAGAAATACTTTTAAAGGCGTGTTCGGCAGTTTTCTTTGCTCATCCTATTGTGCAGGTGTTCCGTAGCCTCAAACATTTTTTTATATTTAATTTCACCTTTTACATAGTTGTTAAACCATGATGAAATAAACATAGTTAATGATTTTGAGCACTGTTTGTAAATTTTGTTTTAACAAATTAACATGATTTTGGTGATTTTAGGCAAATCATTTTGTATATTGAATATAGAATAAAAAAAGTAGTACGTTAACATATACCTTTTTTGTGCTTTTTTGGGATTCATAATAGGTATACATTTCTTCATATGAAAAAAAATCAACTTTCTATCATAATTTTTTATATATTTGTAAGATGTACACCTTTGATCAATATGTTTGGCTCGAAATCACGAACACTTGGACAACAAAACAGTCGATATTATTTTCATCAACTAGTTTTGCACATTTTGTGTAAACTTTTGTGCAATGGCATCCTATTAATGCACACAACTTATAGACATAGTACGTTTAGTGTTTTGTTACAACTTACGGAGCTAATAAGTGAGACTATGAAAATATCCAAATAAAGTTAAAATTGTTGGCAAAGGTGGGTGTGTTCAACATCATTTAAAAAAAAAAAAAACGAGCACAGTTTTTATTAGCTTGTTGAATTCAGAATTAATTTTCCTGCAATACAATGTATATTGAAAAAATTAAAAAAATGCCGAAAACGTCTTTAAGTATACACCAGAATCTCACAGTTCCTGACCGTTTAGTGACACATCGAGTACATATGTTTTATTTGCCTTCACCAACTTGCCACATTTCTTACGGGTGCATATGATCAAGTTTATTTGTTTCAAAGGCCTTATACAATATAGTATATCGTCATATACAACATTTGCATTTTACACGTATGTGTACATTGGCTTGCAAGGACTTTACAGTATATAAATCCACTGTAAATCAAGGTTATCTGTGTACTAGTAGTTGACCGAGACATAGGCAGTGTAACCATTTGCTCTAATAAGTTATCACACTTCTTATCTGAGCGTTGCAACGGTGTGTCCATGAACATGTCAGTTAGACTATGGCCTGTCCAGTTTATGGTACGTTGTTTATTATTAACCTCGTTAATGAACTTTTAAATGTATCGCGACGCCCTCTTTAACGTGCTAACATTGCAGGCGGTTAATTGTTTCAAGAGAGACAGAAGCTGCAACCTATCTATCAATCACAATATTTAGTAAACAGGTAGGGAACATATGCGTTGTGACAAACTGGGTATCTTATATGTAATGCACATTGAACTTAGTGTTGATAAAGAAAGACAAGCCTACCTCTAAGCTCACAGGTGTTTGGCGTATGAGATTGAACATGCATAACACATGTCACAATTTCATTCTTCACGGCTGAAAACATACTTGTTATTCAATACTTAGTGTACACATTCATTATGCAAGTCAGGGTGTAATATATATGTCGTTCAAGAAGCCCGTACGTAGATCTTTTGCATGACTCACGTCTCTATATAGCTGTTGTGTTGTACGGTTCTTTAATCTCACGTCCCTATATAGCTGTTGTGTTGTACGGTTCTTTAATCTCACGTCTCTATATAGCTGTTGTGTAGTACGGTTCTTTAGTCTCACGTCTCTATATAACTGTTGT
>ENA-OREC01001251-OREC01001251.1-marine-metagenome-genome-assembly--contig:-NODE-1251-length-12519-cov-10.416091_pt1 | contig 12519 bp, 3 predicted proteins | sample MGYA00248626_ERZ508543 | MGnify/ENA primary metagenome ERZ508543 (study PRJEB26211, sample SAMN05518279) | marine metagenome | isolation source: Puget Sound, Washington, USA | host: Bankia setacea... | reverse complement strand
CGAGATAAACGTTACATCACCTGACACATTGAACCATTGTCAACGAGATAAACGTTACATCACCTGACACATTGAACTATTGTCAACGAGATAAATGGTTTACACTTATAGACACGTGCTACAACTTTGGTATATGTGTTGTTTTTGTCTAAAATAAACTTACTGTGTTGTTTTGTTTGTATTTGCCCACAACTGTGGTCGTTCTTTAAATACCAAACATGTGTACAAGCTAGTTAACTTTCAGTCACTGTTAAACATTTTAAAATAATGCTTTATATCATTAAGTTGTGTTATATTGTTTAATTTTAATCTCAGACGGAATTCGAGATTTAAAACAAACTTGCATTCTTTCGGTAACACGTGTAACTTTATCTCTCATAACTATTTTTACACTCCAAAGTATGTTTGGGTTTTTGAAGGTGGGCTCTTCATGTCTTAGTTATCTTAATCATTGCTAGAAGTTCGTGAAAGGTTAGCCACTTACAGATCCGTCCACATACACTTCTAACATGCCAAGAGCAACCTAATATTGTAAGATTGGTTAAGTGTACTCTTGATGGAATGGGATAATGCGTAAAGCTGAGGTGTATGGCATTTGCTATGATGCGATGATGTTGATCGTATAATAAAGATAAGATAAATAGATATTTAGAGTTTCACATAATTGGTATGAGTAGTAACACTGCTTGGTAACAGTTTGCTTTGTGTATTTAAACAAACAACGTATATATGTGAATGTATTGTTAATGAGATTACGGTTGTAGTTATACATACATTCCTTGTAAACATGGATCATGACCACGAATATTGATTATATTTATTTCTTGTAGAAATAGAAACAAAAAACTGAAAAATAAAAACAAATTATAAAACGATCCCTTGCTTTTCTCCTATATACAACTATGGGAACGAGCCGTGTTTAATTCTACGATAACATATGGCTGTTACCACGTGCTCTAGGTCCGTGCTCTAGGTCCATGCTGTTACTTTTACATTCCGCGTAACCAAACGAAATCCTGGCAATATAAGCTTTCCAAAAGAACTAGTTTAGCACATTAGAGAAGTACAATCGGTTTTGCCGTTAGAGAAAGTGTTATTTATTAAATAGCAAATCCCGGTACCAGTGTATCAATGCCATCGAATGAAACACATACTAAACACTAAACATGATATCGTTATCTGTTTTACACAGAATTAGTAACATTGACACTCTACAGTGCTATATGTTCAGGGAAGATACCGTCAGTTTAACGTTCTCATAACATGTTTATCGAAACGAATCGTAGAGGTATGCTGTTGTTTTTAAATAAGTGTAAGTGTGTTAAATCGGTGTGTGTATGCATGTGTTTCCTTGACGACTTATTCATTACTATAAGTGAAAGCAACACACCACACCGACTAGTTAATACGTGACCTAATAAAACTAATGTATACTAGTCCAGGTTATGATTAACAGTAGAGTTATAAAAGTGACTGGTTCATACATGAAAGAACATTATGTAAAACGTCGGATTGATAAAGCTCGTGAAATAAGATTTCTGTATGCAATTACCCATTCATTACCCTTATTCTTATTACTTCTATATACCAAACTTTGTTCATACATTATAATACGTGCTTTGACATTTTAAGAGCATAATACTGAATGATACACATGTTAAAGCACAACAATCATCTAAAACATAATAATACAAATAAAATACAATACACAGTCAGAGAGTTGGGAACTAAATGAAGCATGGCGGCCTCTAAAATGACAGGTTCTAATGTAAAACAACAACAATATTGCACCTATAATTCAGATATGAACTAATCAGTATCTGTTTGCCACACTTATATTTCCAATCTTACAAATACTATGTATCAATTTAAGTTGTAGCTGTGTGGCCACCCTTGAACTACGATACTGTTTAAGCAATGCATTTGTCATACCCGTTTGTATTTGGGAAAAGTAAGTGGAAACACAATACCAGAATTCCTTCATACGTTACAAACACAACCATATAAAACGACGATTGCAATAACTATGTTCATACTCATTAAAATGTCGAAATCTAAATTACGTTTCTAAGCTGAATCGACATGCACTCGTTCAATTCATGAATATTTAACAAAACAAATACGCGGAGTGTTATTTCATATGCCCTGGAGCAATTCGCTTAACACATTAACGTGCTAAAGATTTCGAGGAATAACTCTAGACTTGGCAGATGATAGAAACGAATCATTTAATTAACACTCTGTTTAAAGCCCGTGTGTATCTGAAACAATTATTTTCATTTTGAATCAATCTGGAAAACAACATTGTAAAGTTTAAAGCCAAAACACCAGTTGGAGTATAAATATACTTTTAATTCATTTAGAGAAAATTGTATTGTTATATGGGCCCGATTTCATAATCAAGGATTTACCCTCAGTGGCAATTCAATATAATTGCTGATCACATTTCAAATGAGTCTCTGTGACTGACTCTGTCAACTGATGGTTAAGTACATAGGTAAACGTATTGATCCTTTAACTTTCCTGATAACATTGACTTAAAACATGTATACATTTGCCGGAATTATTTTAGATTTTAAGACGGATTTAATTATTATGAAATTGGGTACAGAACTTTAATCGTTGCACTTATCTCAATTGGTTGACATTCTTGCACAGGCGATGACCGCTGACTAGATGGTGAACACACTTAATATTCAGATATTTATCAGAACTTCTATTGTTTTCCTGAACTGTATCGAGTTGATTATGGGTATTGTGGGATGAATGAGTACATGGGTATTTCAAAGTTCTGTTAATTCATACAAGTACAGTAATTACAGTTTAACTAATTCGCCATATATATATATCGGTTTGTTCATGAACTAAGTCAGCATACGTAACATTACACTTAATTATTGGCATGCAATATATATATATGGTATTTTACATAAACGGTCATTGTATGTTCATAGCGTACGTGTGTATAAGTGAGCGTGTGTAAGTGTATAAGTGAGCGTGTGTAAGTGTGTAAGCGAGTACGTCTGTATGTGTGCTCGTGTGACTGAATGACACAAAGCATAGAGTTGCACAATTGTATTAGGGTACAATTGTTATAATTGTTATTATAGGTAAACAACAACATTTCAAACTAAATAAGAAAACAAACTTGGTTACTAATTACTTTTGTATGTTATGACTTTTGGTTTGCGTCCTCGACACAAGTTAATCAAAGGAAGGACATGCACATAATGTGTCGTTGTATGTATACTTCTCGTACAAGTGGATGTAATGCTAAACTATAAACTACTCTGAGAGAAGTAAATATTGATTTTTACGAAACCAATTACAGCCATACAGCCAACATTTCCAGATTCATTCTTCAAGAATACCCACAAGAAAGAGGTCGTAAATCAAAAACCAATATAGTGAATAGCAGCCGTTAAGGGGACCAATTAGATCAAATTAAGGCAAACCAAGATTCGAGACATCTGTATCTAGATCGTTTCCACGGAAATCCGTTTCCTTGATTATCATTTGGTCATAAACCCCAGCCGCCGACCCACTTGTAAGAAGAGCAGTTAGATACAATCGTGTTTCGAGTGATGCAGGCAGGGTATGGTTATTTACACTCCAGGCAGGGTATGGTTATTTACACTCCAGGCAGGGTATGGGTATTTACACTCCAGGCAGGGTATGGTTATTTACACTCCAGGCAGGGTATGGTTATTTACACTACAGGCAGGGTATGGTTATTTACACTCCAGGCAGGGTATGGTTATTTACACTCCAGGCAGGGTATGGTTATTTACACTACAGGCAGGGTATGCTTATTTACACTCCAGCAGGGTATGCTTATTTACACTCCAGGCAGGGTATGGTTATTTACACTCCAGGCAGGGTATGGTTATTTACACTCCAGACAGGGTATGGTTATTTACACTCCAGGCAGGGTATGGTTATTTACACATAGATGGATAATACATCAAATTAACGTAATGAATGTGCAACTATAATAGAAGCAAATAAAGCATGCTGTCGGTAATGACGATACGTATGTTCTCATGTTTTACAGGTCACTTGAGATAGGTAATATCATCAATGTGTTAAGTATTGACATAAGGAGATAATGTATTAACATTTACAAGTGAAATTACATATATATTCAGATGTAATCATGTAATTGAATTTAAAGCGAGTGCGCACCAGATGATCAACTGACGTTAATAACATGTCCAAGTTCATGAATATCGGTGTGAGATGTGAACGTGGGGTAATGATAGAATAAATACCATAACAAGGAATACTATTTTCGATATGTTTTCTATCGCATATATTTAGAAATAAAATATGAGTTACCGTTGCAGATCGGATCATTAACACAGGTTTGGAGTTCGGATGCGTAGGAATTAACCACGCAGGTCGTAGTCCTAAGTGGTGAATGACAAGCAACAGAGCGACGAACCGTTGTTAATGAGCCGATTTATGACCGTATCTAATATGTTATTTTGATTCTAACCTGATCAACACCGAATTAAAAGGGTAAACTCGTTTGTTACTGTTAGCGCATGCAGATACCGTTTTACTTCCACTGAATAAGACAAATAAAACCGGAAAAACCGACCTATAATTATAGGTCCGTGCAAGAAAGTAGTACCGCTGTATATCGGCTAATTAACAACGGTTGTTGTATTCATTGTATATATAGACAACTACACGGATCATGTTAGAATTCTCCGTTTATGACGGGTATTTAAGTCTTATACATTCGTGTTTATTTTTATCAAAATCGTCATATGACTAAATGTACAGTTTACGTCGAGTACAATTAGGCTAAGGTCTATACACTGGCGACCCTACCATTATATTGACATCTAAATTTACCGATCACGTGTTCGTTGTATAAACATAAATCGTTTTAACCATTGTTAGACTTAAAACACACATGCCATTATATTTACGACTGGAAGCGAGCTGTATAGATAAACGGCGAGCATTGAGCCTTGTCATTAGGCCTATTCCAACCATATACAATGTTATAATGTCCTCTGTGTGTAGACAACGATAGTTGCTCGTGAATAGTCAGTGCTTTCAATTCGGTTTAATTCTTGCCCGCCCTATTTTAAGGTAAAACCTAAAATTACACGTGACATCGAAGCCGCATTAATCTACATCACTACTATACCAACAATACAACAGCTCAGCGCACCTAGTATAATGATTTCACTCGCTTCACTTATTCACCCTTGTTCTCTAACGTTTCAATTTATTTGTTTGCAGACTATACACATGTATAGTCAAACAAGGGTAATGATACTAATAATAATAAACATTCGTTTGATGGCATTTCGATCGTCGTCCGAGACCGTGTTTGTCGTAAACGATCATAATATTTTCAGGAATTGTACAAACGTTCGTGTGATCATACTATTGTTTTTAAATTCAAATTACGCAAACATTTAAGCGATTCCGATGAATTTTAGTGGACACGTTGAGTTTTTAGCGCGCTCTCTTGGTGGCGCTGTGACCTCGCCATTTTTGTATTTTTGATACTAAAACCTAGCTACAGATAGCGCATTCCTTATAGAGTATTTCTACCAACTTTCATCAACATCGGTTAGGTTGACGAATTTCGCCCACAACGTATGGAACCACCTTAAATTGTTCCCAACATGATGCGATAATTAGATGGACGTGTACAATTAGTGACCGATGTGCCATGAAATGCAATATATGGCAGCATTGAAGAATAAACAAATTATTCGTGCTCGCTAGTTTCAGTTTGTTAATTTGCAGTTCTGTTCGATACACTGTCTGAATGACCCGCTTCTCCCCGGAGAGTTTATTCAGGCATTCTCACAGCTGTTAACAAGTGGCCGCTAATCAAAACACCGAGCCTTCTTACGAATTGAATTAATCTAGTGCATACAATAAAACAAACCAAATAATATATGATATGAATTTAAAATTACATATATTTTAAGCGTTTTAGATAAGTGAGTAGATATATTAGTAGAAGGTGACATGTACACGTATTTAGTATTTAGTCCTTCCCGAACAAAGAGCGTCGATACAATATGAAAGAAACAGTGAAGAACACATATACGCTGACCTAAGTGCGAGGAAATCTAACTCGTATCATAAATGTTACAAACGTTTTAGTCCACGACGTGATAGCAGGAGAACTAGTGCAACGGAATCTAAACAACAATATGTATTCAAAAGGTTTTGATGTTTCTTTTCCCATTAGGCCTACCGTTCGCTTGTATCCACACTCCAAAAACCGCCAAAGGGATATTTACAGATGAAGATAAGACTCTGTGGTCTGCAGTGAACGGTGTTTATATTAGATAAGAACTGTCAGTTGTCATAAAACGTCCATATTTAAAGTGCCATGTCTTAGCGAAAACTAAGTCAAATGTGTCTGGTTTAGGAGGAATGCATGCGGATAATAAAATCAAAGCCAAATCGAAGCCAAATAGAAGCAAGATATTAGATAATATGACGGTAAAACTATACAAAGCCCAACACGCTGTTCATTGTTTTTTCTCTGTTTTGCTTGGTAATATGCTATTTTAGGGAACCAATAATTATTAATCATGTACCGACGCTAATCCTGAATCTAAATCAATACAACAATTCATATTAATGCAGTTTGCCTAGAGGAATGTGTAATGTAATTTTATAGAAAGAGAGGCACCTTTGGCAGACGCATGTTTCCCCGGTAATACACAGCTATACCAATGTAACGTCTAATCTGGGAAATAGTGTATAATTCAAGAATGTTTATATTACAATTCCGCATGTCGATTGTTATTCTACCAAATGATACTTTCTTAAATCTGCGATTGGAACTATCAACATAAGTGGCTCTGACAAGTGTGAAATACGTCTAGCAGTGTTATTGTAATGTGCTCAGATGTGAGAACGTCTCATTAAATTAAACATGACAGAATCCCGAGAGAAACAACAAACAAAAGCGTGTGCGATGTTGGCTTTAGACCTGCGATACATGTAATAAAACCAGTGGGACTATTTTGTATTTGTGGTGTTTTATTAGGATGTGTAACACGAGATAGTGATAGAAACCTGTCTTACAGCAAAAGGGTGGTTCACAGAATTGTATATGTTAATCTAACCCATTGGCTACCCGAATTGCCTTACTCAAGTTTAGAAATGAATGCATATATATGTTGAAGTATCCACCCGTGTTAACAATGTGTTAGATTATTGATAACACTATACAACTACTGTGCCAGATTTTGAAGTGTTTAGGGTGGCATCCTAAATGTTTGATATGAAGGTATGTATTCCAGTAGTAGTGGATACTTTGCCTGTTCAAGGAGAGAAATTATTCAACTGCAGTAGGCGTATTTTAGTTGGTGTTTAATGGCTGCAGATCGGTTTAAGGAGCATGCATAGTTCATCAAACGTATACATATAATCAAGTACAACGAATATGGTTAGATATGTCTACCGTTTCTTCTTATATGTTGATGTGTGCAAATAGCTGATGAGTTAATCACTTGTTTATACTGGTTTAGTTGTACTCTATTTGTCGTTCATATTGTATCTTTACTATGTTTTACAATGACATTGTGCACGTTTAATTAGAAGAGATCCTGGTTATATCATTTCTTATCACGCGTTTGCATAACCATGTACGTGTCGTATCCCTGAACCATTCAACAAACTCACTTACACTTACCACGAATATATAACCTATATTTCTAGGCACCATTTACGATTATTTCTGGAGAACGGTTCATAAGTTAGGGGTACTTCAAGGTGCTGAGAGATAGTGTTACCTGGTATTTTCATTCCATCATTTAGTTTACCAAGTATAATTGGACCGTTTGTGGAGTATTCGTTAAACACCGCCACATGCTTGTGTTTATCATGCATTATATCTAGGTTAAACTTAATATGTCATCGAAACATATGGTGGTCAGTCAATACGCGGTCGTGTTCACAGCATATAGGCTCATGTTTAAAATTTCGTTGGATAAGTACTACTAAATTAACGTTAAGACCCCTTATTTTGGAAATGTCTTCTATATATTGCTAACAACAAGCCTGTGACAAATTACCTGGTATGGGTGTCCATATGTTCAAATACAGACAATCTTCTCGTTGATCGTTCAGACTTTCCGTAATCCTCATAAAATGTCTGGCAGCACCACCGGACAATTTCTTCCGATATTTCGCTTGGTTCTGAGGACAAACCGAAGCATACGATGTACAATCCTGAACTTTACCGTACGTTGGGATATTGGAGCTAGATATCATGTACCTCAACATATGACCCTGGATGCCTCTAAGGGTGCCGTATTGTAATCCAGTAAATCTTTCCACATTCTGAAGCTTATGGATATTATTTGGGAACTCCACCTGCACACCACGAATGGTACTGAAATTCTTTAACTGAATTTTCCTTGAACTCAATGCACGGACCGTCATTCCGGACGACCGACATGGTACCATTCTAAACAGAAATAGTAGAACCAAAGTAGTAATCCACTGTAAATCCAAACATACCATTGTGATTTCTATTTATCTCCACGAATTGAACACACTTTAAAGCACACTATTTCCACACAACATACAATTCCACAATTCACTTCAGAAACGAATTATACAACATGCTTGATTTATAGCAGTTTTTTTCGTTTTTTGTTTTTTTCTTCTTCAAATTTTACCTATTCAACACTACTTGAATATTGACTACAACCGTTTTGTAATGGATTATAACGTTTAGCAAACACATAAACTTAATGGTGTTGCAGTGCTTGGTAATTAATTTAATACTTCATTACTGCGTTGGATCAAACACACTAATTATTGCGCACAGGTATAGGTTATCGACATGGAATAGTTATCATGAATCTGACTACACATGAAGGATTAAAAAAAAACAGCTGAACTGAACTGTCTTCTTCTTCTTGTTTTTGTTTTGATTGGCATATATCAACCTGTTTTTATTCACACACTTAATTAATTAGTTTACAGGAGAGTGTATATACGTAAGGGTTGGACTAACACTAACAATGCTTAGTTGACAGACGGACACACACACACACACTTATTTACTGGAAGATGTGTCAAGTTAATATGTATCAGTGTTTGTCTCATGGAATATACATTGTACACGTTAATGTGTACAATAGTATATAGTAAATAAAGTTTTAAGTCCAAAGTGATTGAGATGAGAGCACCAGCCTATATCCCATACAACAGTATATCCATCTAGTACCTAGTCACAGACAACACTGAACATCCACCTTCTTACTGCTAACTTCTCATGAAACGCGGCAACGGCTTTGAAATACACGTAGCAGAGTGTAACAACAGAGCAAAACAGTTGTGCTTGCAAACAGACAGTATATTTCGTCGATGGAACCAAGTCAATAACCAAAGAAATCATGGATGCTTCTCTCAAAGTGGCAACGCGTTAGAAGGGCAGATTAATGTCTTTCGTATTTAATAACGGAAATCCAAAATAGTGAAGGGTACGGGATGTGTGTGTGGGGGGGGGGACTATAATAGGTATACTGTTGACAGATTAATTGTCGCTAAACATAGTTAACGCCATTGAAATATATTGTTTATGCTGGGGTGGTGTATCAAAAAGTAGGTATAGTTTCGGTATTGGCTGTACGTTTAAAAACATAGTAAGAAAATATAACATATATTTGTACTCTAGATGAACAAAAACATGTTTACGAACCACATTGTACAAAACTCCCAAAGCACCGTTTTATAGATAATGACTTAGATTATTAGACTTAAGCTATTTGAGATTGTTAGATTGTAGTTCTTAAGTGCTCTCTCAAAGAAGGGGATTACAGGTGTATTCAGGGTTTTATGGCGCTTAAAGTAGGGAAAAGATGAGGAGGAAAAAAACCTGGATGTACAAACACCTGAGTATGCTGTATATAACGGAACAAAGTTAATGTTTGCAATTATGTTTAAATTTAGAAGCAGATAATTGTGTTAACCCCTTTCAAAGTGAACCTATTTTCGAAACTAATGTGACATACTATGTAGCGTGGTCGGAGATGTTGCTATAAGTTCATGCGGGTCATTTCAGCGTTTACTTTACTAATTCTAAACATTAAAGGTTGTGTTTCTACAACTACCTACATTAAACAATATGTACCAGGATAGCGCTTGAACACTATAATAGCAATGACCAACAATTTAACAGACATGATTTTCCATGACAATTTTTTGACCCACGCGCCTATATAGGCGTGCAATACATGGGAATTAGAGTATGTTGTAAGGACACATCGTTGTGATAGTAATATTTAACGTCAACATTTCATTTCACTGTAAAATAATGCATTTAATTTAGCACATAGGAATTTATAAAACAAACAAAAAACGAAGTCATTACGAAGCCCATATATCAAATGACGTTACTGCACTTTTTGAGAAAATCGTGTCTGTTAAATTGTTGGCCATTTTTATTAAAGATTTCAAGCGCTATCCAAATGCATATTGTTGATTGCACGGTAGCTGTTTTAGTTGTATCAACTTTTTAAAATTTGAAGAAAACAAACACAAATTCTACAATAAAGTGAACCACAGCCATTGCACGTTATTACACCACATATTGTCGTTACTAGCAGTGTGTCCATAAAGCGATGATAGGACGTCAGTAATCATCAATCAAGTATGTATGTCGGTGTGTATAAACAGTGTAGTCTGTAACTACACATGATATTAGTTTTGTTTTTAGTTTGAATACTTGTTTATTCTGCAAGTTAACTAAAGTGCTCTACTAAACCACTCAGTTGTGAAACATGTGAATAGGCTGTTGGAATGTTAGGAATCCTTCCTCTACAGGTTGCTTACTATTCAAACTGTTTTAACTAAAACCAAGCGCTCTTGCCTGTCGAAACCAATCGTTTCTGTAATTGCAGTACGGTTACACAGCCAATCAAACACTTAATAACGTTTCAACGTCAAACTTATAAAAGTGATTTCTTCAAGGAGCTTAGGTTAATTTTTGACATGATTATTGTTTTTCACTATAATAAGTACATTATGGTTGTACATTAACTAGGTCAAAACCCAGTTATTTGTTAATTTGTTATTCACGTAAGCTGATTGGTGTTTCGCGTATATAGTTGTTCATTCCCAATAATCCTGTTGGAAATTTTCAATACGACATTCGCTTCCTTGGTTCAATAACGGTGTATGTGTAGTTTACATTCTTATATAAACATGACTGAATGTGATATAACTGCAAACACTTCGAGTGAAGAAGACAATTCACTCGGATGATGTATTTCATAAGTTTGAGCTCGGAACAATATAGCACTCAGGTACTAGCTATAAGTATGTTGATAGATACAAACGTCTAGAATACAGACAGTCAATTATGCAAGTGCGTATAATGTTTAACTGTTCCTATATGTAATGTTGCTATAACGATAAAGCTGTTTTCGTTTGATATATACATGCATCCACCCTTCACATACTGTGACATATTGTTTCACGTTACAACGTTACGAATGTGCACGAGTAATGATACATCGACAGTTACAAGGAAACGGTGTCCGAGTACTTGTCATGTATCATACGTGGCCATAAACATGGCATATATTGCAGAAAAAAGAAACTGCTACACAGCTATATGGTTATATTTTATAGGGTGGAATTGGTACCTTCGACACAGTATTCTTAGTGTCTAACATATTGATTCGCCTAATTAGAAATTTAGTTTTTGAAAAAATGAATTTCTATTTCATGAAGACAGCCACTATACGTGTACGTAATTATTGCGGTGTATATACAATATTGCGCTGTCTGTCTAAAAATAGATTATACACTATACTACGCTTAGAATACATTTGTTCAGTATATTTACCATTAAGACGCCATGTGCTCTAGCTGCGCTCGCGTTATTAGGCCTCTTAATCGTACAGACACTGATAAATGTACTCAAACTATTACATACTCGAATATGTATTTCAAGTTTGTATCAATGAAAAGAATAGTGTGTGGTTCTGACTCGCTGATGAATGCAACACCAGGAAACGGTAAGGCACAATAATGTACGTTATCAACCAAATTGCATAGATATTCCAGCATCGTCTTCCGGACAACTGCGGTCAAAGGTTAGAACGCGAGACGATGGAAATAATAACAAAGTGTCTCTATCCAGATTGATTGTGACACGATTCATAGAACTGGACGAGACTATTGCATTGATGAGCCTAACGGAAGTATGTCTTTACTTGTATAGGTGCATGGAATAACGTGAGTTAAGTATATGCTATTCACAAGTTTACATGAACAAATATTAGGGAATATACACGGACACGGTTGGACATATACACAGACACGGTTGGACATATACACAGACACGGTTGGACATATACACACACACGGTTGGACATATACACAGTCACGGTTGGACATATACACAGACACGGTTGGACATATACACAGTCACGGTTGGACATATACACAGACACGGTTGGACATATACACAGACACGGTTGGACATATACACACACACGGTTGGAC
>ENA-OREC01001250-OREC01001250.1-marine-metagenome-genome-assembly--contig:-NODE-1250-length-12519-cov-14.152387_pt1 | contig 12519 bp, 4 predicted proteins | sample MGYA00248626_ERZ508543 | MGnify/ENA primary metagenome ERZ508543 (study PRJEB26211, sample SAMN05518279) | marine metagenome | isolation source: Puget Sound, Washington, USA | host: Bankia setacea... | reverse complement strand
CAAACTTATACATTTCAAAGCTATAAAAGTACTCATAAAAATCTGCTTTTACAATATTGATGAATGAATGCAAAATGAACTATGATTCTTTATTCAATAAAACTTCAAACAGTTTTGCTGTCACAGGTCTTATAGATTTACTACATCAAAAGGTAAATAGGGCAAAAACAAGGTCAATCAATCACAAACTTTATCAAGAATACTTCTACATTGTATAGAGCAAATGAAATAGTGTATAGAGCAAAATGTTGTTTTTTTCCATTTATGTTGCGTGTTTAAAGTATCATGTACGATGTATAGTTTTGGTTCGTGCTGCGGTCACAGGTATTTCCTTCGCTGGCAGACTTCCTTATTTCTTGTAAACAAAAATTGCACCAAAAAAACTGTTGTTGACAAAACCGTAAATTTGTATAAACTAACGGGTATGGTCTATTTTGTCTGATGTCCTTTTTAATTCATGCGTTTGCAAATTGTAGTCACTTGAATGCCCCCATTATGCAGGTTTTCTTTAATACTAATTACTATAATATTATGAGATTATGTATAGTAAGATTACGTGAGATGCCAAAAACGCAAACATTATAATCCAAGAATGCAGCAGATCTGTTGAGGTTTTAGGATTACTCGATTAGTGATATGTGTGAACTCTAATTGGTGTTACTAGTAGATTGTATATTTGAGGATTTATTTTTATCATTAAACGCAACACTATTTTATCTCCTATTGAAAATTGTGTTAGTTACAATAGTATTGCAGTCAATCCACGATATTTACAGTTTACATGATTGTGAAGTATTGATAAAAGATTTCAGTTGAAGATAAAGGCAGACATGTGATAAGCTGATTTGTTGATTTCAATGGGTTCACACTTTCACAGCCAGACTGATATGGAGGTCATCTGTTTAATGTGCTAGATATGATGATCATAAGTCACTAAGCTAGTACATGTATATTGTATGTATACCTCGAGGGGTGAACATTCAGGAGTCCAATGTTAGTGATACATGTATGCCACAAGTATTTTTGAATGAGCTGTGACTTAAGATCTACTACAAACTCTCTACATAACAATGCTCTAAAGATGCAAATGAAAGAAAAGTAACCCTTTTAGACAACATGAAGATATTCTGTAAAAAAAAAGGTTTTAATTAATTAATATGAAACTCAGAATTGAATTGTACATGTATCAATAAGACTTGTACATTGGCACCATCGAGAACGGGCTGACAGCATAACATCATCAAGTGATTCTACGCATAATAAGGAATCACAAAACATATGTTGGTAAATGTGTCATGGTACCAATAACCTCTTATCCTACACATACATTCCTAACTCCTAGATCTACACACTTATTACAGTATAAAGATGTCAGAAAGATGTCAGAACAGCTGATACCAGAAACACCAACTCCACACCAAACTGGTCGACTTTTGATAATATCTAATGATTCATGTAGGTGAAGTCAGTGGAACAACAGTGCAATATCTATCAACTCTCGTGACATGTACATTTTAACAGACAAGTTGCAAATATGGGTTACTAGAACAAGGAACTTTGTCATTCAGGCTGATCGAAATACCACAATGAACATTATAGGTCTGTGTGAAAATGAAATTATACTGTAATACATGTCATTGGTAGTGAACAGAAGAAAACTTATAGTCTGAAATATTGATTTTCCTAGTTTAAAACTTTAAAACTCTATGAATCAGTGCATTAGACTACAGTACATCTAGTGAACTTTCAAACATCCACTATTACTCAAATTAAAAGTTGCTGTTTACATTCTAGCAGTTTCTGTTACAATTTAATCCTTTTATCCAATCAATAACATGTTTTAGCCAAAATGTTGATGTACCAAATTTTCACCTGGTAAAAATACTGAGGAAATTGAGTGGGCCTTTAAAATCATTCCAGCATAAGAACAGTCTATGTTTTGAAAAAATAAAACTACCAAGCTTTAAACACACATTATATTTAACAAGCTTTACAATACTCTCATTCAAAAATATAATATAAGCATTGTTCAATACACGCATGGTAGAACTGAAATCTAATATCCATGTTTCAAGGCTTAGTTTTTTTCACATTTTTAAAGTTTCTTTCATAGCGCTGATGATTAACCCTAGAGCATAAACTCTTACACAGGCTATAAATCACAAGATATGGGTACAGATTACATGTTAAACAGGCATCAATTTCCCCTGACAATGAACATAATGTCTTAACCACGATTTTGTTTGGCTTGTATCAGAAATGGCCATCTAGTAGATCTTCAACTGTTAGCTTGATAGACAGAAATCTGAATTATCCAGAGACTGCTACACGGGTATCAACACATACATCAAATGTCATGATTTTCCCTCTGTGTACTGATGAACTCTTTACTGCCTCTTCTCATGCTACACAGTAAAGTGACTCATGTTAACATATCACTAACAAAAAGCTAAGGGCTCATTAAGATATCTGAATAGTTATACATGTCTAACTGTAATGCGTTTCCTCAGGGTATACTATAGGTTGAGAAAAAGCAATTTTGCAAACATAAATTAAATATATTGGTAGCTTGTTTTTTAGTTTCCACTGATTTTTTTAGTTCACATCAACGTCATAGACTCATAATCTTCAGAATAGCATCAATCCTAGTATTTTTAAAATTAAATGTTCTTATTTCTAAATACCCAATAAACAAAGTGTTGAACTTTTACTTTTGAACTATGACTTTGACTTAGGAATCACAAATGGTTAACCGTATAAATAGGAGATCTCTATCCCTTTAAAGAATTCCTTTCAATAATCAATCAATGATCACCCTGTCAATAACCCCTTTCTCTCATATTCTATCGCTGATGATCACAATAATCGATTCATTACCAAGTTTAAAGATCGATCCATATTTCAGTTGTCAGAAAATTGATGTATCATGTACATGTCTCTAATTATGGTTAAAATCTGGGATGTTTATGTCTAGATTCAAAATATGACGGTCAAATCTGGATGATACTAAACCAACAGAGTGTTCATACCCCACACAAAATTGAAGATAGTGATATTTATAATACCAATTCAATAAGACATGCAAGCTACTCACATTCCTGGTTAACAACCCTTACACAAATGTCTACTGATGTATAATATTTAAAAAGGTAGTGTAATAAATGGGATAGTGTGTGGTTGTTTAATAGAAATGTTTTAGTCTAAGCTGCAAAACAGATTTACTCTGAAATTGCTTTGCAAAATAAATACAACTCGGTTGTTCTTTAATCGAGAATTCCGAGACTACAGTTTTCAATAATTCATTTTCTTTTTCAAACTGGCTGAAAGAAACTGCTTATCCATTGTTTAAATAAATGAGTAATTAATCCCCATCTATTATGCTAATTGCTAAGCCCTGTATAATATCAGCATTCACATTCTTTAGAAAGTATATAATAGTTTACTAAGATGTCAAATTAAGCCTATACAAACGATTGTGTAAATTTGCAATTACAAAATTAACCTGATGTTATATATAATCAATACTGAATAGTCAATACAAGTGAAGTCCATTGTTTTTAAATGTCTATCATTGAATCCGTTGTAGACTCACCTTGTTAGCAGTCCTGTCAAGCCTTTTCGTTTTGGTTTACTGCATTTATCCTCAAAACCACTATCTTGTGACGGATTTTTGTTTCTTTCAAATGAGTTCTTTGAGTGCAGGTTAATTTCCATAAAGGTTCCATCCCCAGTGTCGATACAATGACCAGTGCCCTCCCCATCATCCAGCGACGCGGCTGACACTGAGAAGTCTGTACCTGTACTGAGACTTGAAAGACTAGATGCATCAGTAAATGTTCGTAACAAGGAATCGTTGGTATTAATTCTTGGAAAATTGCACAAAAAGTCGTTACTATCACAGCGACTATCGTATGGACCTGATTCTGTTATCCGTATCAAACAGTCAGTTTCATTCACACTTGAGGTATCATCCAAGTTTCCCGGAGACAACAACTGAATACTATGAACTGAACTTGAATCTGTGGTGGCCATTTTTATAGGTGAATCGGAGTTTTGTACCAACTGACCGTTACTATTTCCACTCATATAGCCAGAAGATTCTGTTTCACTCTCATGATCACTTTTGCCATTCTTCACAACATTATTATCTGTACCATTCAAGTTTAATGTTTCACTTTTTTTGGTAGCTATAAGCTGTTGTGTGGTGGGAATGTAAACAAGATGTAGATCTAAACTATCAAGTACTGCAGACATCCGCTGTTTATCATCACTCATAGTAACATGTACATCCTGAGTTAACGATGAGGGGGAAATGAGCAATCCTGAAGTGACCTTTGTACTGGATTTAGTAACCATGCCGTTGCTATGGCCGCTCATTGAGTCTGATCCAGATCCTGACAAGTTTCGTGGTCTTTGAAAATGCTCTGTGTCCGACTTCTGATCATGGTCCAATCCTTCAACGTTGTCAATAAGAGTTTCCGTTGACAAACACAGAAACTCTGTTTGTTCGGATGTAAAGATATCGCCATTGCGACGTTTCTTTCCCTTTAACGTGTCATAGTTTTGATTATCACAGTTTTGACTCTCTTCTGCATCACTTCTTGTATCAGTGAGCGAACTGTTCAGGTCACCATCATAAACACTGTCCTCTTCAACAGCTATTTCTTTCAGCTTGGTTTTGAGGTCATCAACATTTTCGTTATTATTGAAAATATTGATGGTAAGGACCTCCTCAGCTTCATCAAGATTATTTGTCACCCCTGGCATTGCTTCATTTGAATTTTCACACATCTTAGATTTCATAATTCAAGAAAGAGAAAAAATATACCTGGCCATTTAACTGCCATTGTTTACATTCCATTGGCCAGGTAAATCAATGACCTCTTAATAATCTTCCGAACGACAAATACGGACACCACTACAGCAACAAAGACAAGTTGTTGATAAGAACGTTTAATCCTACTTAACTCATCTCGTTTGTGTTACAGGAATTCCGATGAAATCCAAGAACTTTGGTAAAAACTTCTACGGGAATCCAACATTGTAGCTGTCACTGGCGGCCATTTTTGATTATGCAAATTAGGGGGTGGAGAAAGGTAAGGGATAATGTCTTGCCCTTGTGTATACATCAGCTACTAAACACAAAATTCTTACAGTGTTGTCTCCCTTGGAACACATAACTCATTGAAGTAGGAAGATTTTGAACATAATATTTATAAGCATCTTTAACTGTACTTTTCTATATGAACTACGTTTTATAAGATGTGTTTATGGTAAATAAAGTATGATCTCATTGTTTATGCCATGAATCAAAACATGAAGTATGGATTATCTTTATACATTTTAAAGCTATGTGTAATGATGACTCAATCTGTGTATGTATGTTTTGTTCCTTGTTGTTCTTTGCTTGTTTGTTGGCTCAAACTTACCTGTGTTAAATGTAAAATCTACTCTCTAATAATTAAGGAGGAACTAAAGATGTATTCGTATATATGGTATTAAATAGTGCAGTAAAAGAGCTATTAGTTATATGTAATTTTGACAACTGATTGTAAACTCATGTAATGTTTTCTTTCAACCAGATGCATCCTATAAAAAAAAGGTGTAACCAGATAGTATCAGTAGGGTTAAATGTTCAGAGAAATTTGATTTTGCAAGGCTTTATCAGTATGATTTGATGTATGTCTAATATATGTCTTATATGTATTCCCATTATGTTAACATGTTAATTTTAATGATAACGGTTAAAGATAAATCACATCACCAGCTTAATGGTGTACTCCATTTCACATTAACATATATTTTAAATAAATGATATTTCCATCTAAAATTTATAATACATGTATGTTTTGTTTATATTGTTCATATTTTGTAAGACGATCATAGTTCAAATACAAGTCTGGCAAAATATGTTCTGTTCTGTATGTTTTACCAGTATTGCTTCGGATCCAAACGTCCTATTCAGTTCCCAGCCACAGCTGGTGTGTTTATTGAAATCATTTCAGGTATAATTGGCCTATAATACATGACTTCGTTCCTTGTACTTGCCACTTCAAAAGCAGCCCTAACAGGAGCAAGATCAGTGTAAAAAATAGTAAACTATATAACAAAACAAATAAGAGAGGGAGACCAGATTTTATTTGAAGTAATCGACCAGTCATATAATTATAACCTAATCTCATATCATCCAGCATTCTATCGATCATAATCTTTTAATTAAGTACATTCATATAAAATTATAAATACAATCAAAAGAGCAAAAACGTCATAACTAGTTGATGTTTGATATAGGTGAACTATCGAGGTCTATTTTACACAACTTGACTGATGTCATCAGTTAAGCTGCTACCTACAATGAAATCAATATGTTGAAAAATTCATTCCATTTATTAGCTTAATCACATGTCAGTTAGCTTGATTTTAACAGAGTATAGCACAGTGCACGAATAGTCCACTCATCCTATCACCCTGACCAGTGATTTTGGGTGCAGGATGAGTTGAAATGTTAAAACCTGTAGTGGATTTATCTTGTTTTACCATGCCCTATAATATGCAGGTTTTTCACATTTTATGTGCCCTGTAGCCTATATAACAAACAGACTGAATAACACTGCAAAGAACTTCGAAAAACCTGTGAAAAAGCATGCTTTACTAAAGGTATGTGGAGACTAAAACATCCCTTGATGAGAAGAATCTTACTTCCATCTCATGAAAAACAGACAACTTTGCCAGAAATAGCTTAACAATTGATAAACATGCTTAACCTTATAATCAGGAAAACATTCATATTCATACTTATTTATCTATAGTATTCTGTATGCATTGAAACTTCCTAATCCTAATTCTTAGTCCCCCACCCACAATAAAGACAGTCACACTTTTCACCCATGAGACTTTGTTTTGTCCATTGAGGATTAAAATGTTGCTCTTTTGGTTTTCATAAAATTATACAAACTTTTCCTTGGAACTAGAGACAGTCAAATGAGAACATGTTTACTGTTTATTACACGGAACAAGTATCTTAGCATTGCAACCAAGTGAAGCAAAACAATAAGAACAAAAATTCATACTGATACAGTCAAACCCTGTCACTTAGATCACACATAACTGAGACACAACTGGATCCACTCGTTACTAATAAGACAACTGTTTAAGCCATGGTTGTTTTCCACAAGTTGGAGAAGGGGGCCTTTTAGGTAATTCGAGAAAAAATGTTATCGCAGAAATCATAAAAGGTGAAAAACAAACTGCATTGAAGTTATGTACCAAATTAGTGACAAACTGCATGATTTTCACAAAATTTCAAAGGGGGAAGCTGCCAGTGGACGGATAGTCATATGTTGAGAAAACAATTAATGTCAGCTGACTGTTTACAATAAGATAAGAAAAATAATATATCAGAAAGTGACAATATAAGTAACCCAAGTATTACAACAATCATACCAACAGAGTTATCTATCTCTAAACATGTTTTCTGTGTATCCAAAAATCACCAAACAATTGCCATATACATGTTTTTTTAATCATATGCTAACATTCTAAATGATGGGTTGCTTTAAGAAGTTTAAAAGAATATAATCTAGGCACACACACTCCTAATGGATTGTTCCAATGACTGTAATGAGGGGTGAATGCAAAGAGGTTCCATCTACTTCTTTATTCAATACCATTTAGAACCTTTTTACTTTCACCTCTAAGACTCTGAAATAACGAGAGTTTGAACATGATTTGGGAAAACACCGCACAGAGCAATATGTAACATTTTAAAAACAATCAAGTAGATGCATGTACTTACTACAGGCATATGATATATAGAGGAAGTAAAAAATAAAAAATCTACAAAAAAGTAGACGTCTTCGAAAGAAATAATCACTAATATCTAACTGACTATAAAAACTATTTTTCAATCAAAATAAGGCAATCAATGTGTGATTGTGAAAGGGTTTGAAAGAAGCATATAAAACCATTTAACATTCAAACCTCATAATAAACAATAGCATTTTCTGCACATGAATAAAGCACAAAGTACAAAACATTCAACAAGAAACCATTAAAAACGGCCAGATTGCAGCTAAATTCACCAAACACAACCTTATTTAAAAGGTATTATCAATGTTTACAGGTGTATAAAGTTTGAAGCGAGATAAACAATGACCAGACACTCTTCAATTCATTTCACAGACTGTTGAATAGTGAAATAGGTGGATTAGACTCTCATGTTATTACAACAGAGTATAGAACAAGTGTCCATTGTATACACATGTAACACATATGTAATGCATTGGTCCATGTAATTTATTCTGGAGTATCTGTTCAATGTTCTCATACAATACCAATGATGATTTTCTTGTTTAAATGTTGACAGACAGACGAACACACAAACAGATGGACTTCATCAATACATAAACCAGTAACAAATACACTGGTTACAGGTAGGAATCAATGATGGTATAGAGTTCATACAATACCCTGTATCTACCAGTATGTAAAATTATAACAAAAGATAAAAATATTGCTGGCAATGGCATAATATGGTTTTACAGGATAATAAATTACTCACATTCTCTAATGCTTTTTGCTATAGTATACAGGTCTTGCATACATTAAATATTCAGAAACCACGTAAATGAATTAAGAAATTAAAATTGAACCACAATAAGGCCACACATATGGAGGCATTCTAATGAGAAGCTTTTTAAGCATTCTTACCCACACACACAATTCTTTAAAGCGATACATGTATATATTATTATAAAAGAACATGATTATGAGCAACAAAACTATTTTTGATTCCGATTTGGACACAAATTTTCAGTGTAAAGCTATCCGGTTTTAGTCAAGATTTTGTTATACTTAACAGTACAAGATCGCTCAAAGGTCAATATCATAGTTTGATATATATGCCAGTGATAAGATCATATTCTAAAGAAATGTTCATGTAAATGAATGACAAATTCTCCAAGGATAAGTTTTTCTATCATCTGGCAAACAAAAATGTTGCAGACAAAAACAATGCCAAGGTAAGAGGGACATTTCGGCAGTAACTATTCCCTTTTATTTAAACAGGCAAGTTTAACATAAGCAATGAGATAGTTTATATCATTTAATACCTTGTAATACCTTTTCTACATCTATTAGCCCTGAAAACTGAAAAATATGTATGCCTATTTAAACAAACTTAAACAGACGCAGCAGTTGGTACCATAAACACATTTATAAACTAATGCCAGTCTCATCTTTCAAATACACGTGAAGTGATGGCCCTGCAATGTTTGCATGTTTGCAGGTAAATGTCAAGAAGAAATGTCACACATTCGAGTTCTTCATTGCATGTCAACATTACGGTAAGCCAATATGTTCAAATATCAAAGTCTCATCTTTCAAAAACACGTGTTCAAATATCAAAGTCTCATCTTTCAAATATCAATCTTTTATACAATTTATTATAATACAGATGCAATGTACTTAATTAATTACCAAGTACAATGTAGATGTTTTGAACATATTTCACAGAAAGCTATGTATCATCCAGCTATATGTTTGAACTGTCAACTCCCTTTATGGTCCTTGCTGTTGTTGGAAGTAGCTAGGTGTAGCCCCACTCTGTGATTGAATGTTTGGAGGGTAAGGGTAAGGCCAGGGGTAAATGTAAGGTGAGTGTTGTAAGGGAGGCATTAGGTGATTAGGAGCCCCAGAGGTCGATACACTAGGCTGGGGGTTAACTCTATTACTTCTTTCATCGACCACGTTTGGAAGTGTAATGTACGCCGACCCAGCCTGAGAGTTGCTACTGTCATTTTGATGAAGATTTAAAGGCATATTTTGATCAGCAGTGCTTGCAATTTGGTTGGCGTCCACTGTGGAATAATGGGGAACATTTTGGTCAAAACCGTTTGTAACATAGTTTACGCCCGTGTTTGAATGAGAATCCTCAGATTGATCATCAAAGAACTCCCCGTGTCTCTCTTTCTTTGAACCTGAATCAAATGCTAGAAGTACAGTAGAGGGTAAGTTGAGCCCTAAGTGTTTGGGTTCCTGTCTCTGCGCCTTTTCTTTTGATACTTTCTCTTTGGGTTTATAGTCTGTGCCTTTCATGTGCACCTTCATATGGACCCGTAAATTATCTGCCCTGGCCGTAGATTTACCACAGATATCACACACAAACTTCTTCACCTTACAATGAACAGTACGCAAATGCTTGGACAGGCCACCTTTGTCGGGAAAACAGTGATCACACATCATACACTTGTGGGGTTTGAGACCAGAGTGTCGTCGTTCATGAGCTTTCAGGCGTTCCTTAGTTTTGAAAGATTTGTTACAAGTGCTGCATGAAAATGGAGAATCTACCCTGTGCACATACTGATGACTGTATAATGTAGGGTAGGTCTTGAACGATTTGTCACATATCTTACATGTAAACGACTTCTCGTCTTTATGTATGGCCTTGTGCATATCTAAGGCAGATTTGTACACAAACCTCTTTCCACACATATCACACATAAACCTTGCACTACCAACCGTGTGACGCTTCTTGTGACTTTGTAGCTGATGTTTATTTTTACACACTTTCCCACATTCATCACACGGAAAATGACCAGGTTCTGTATGCTTTGACATGACGTGATATTTCAAGGCCTGTTGAGTTAGAAATGTCTTCTCACAGCTTTCACATTTCACCCTTTCCACTTTATTGTGTGTGGCTTCATGCATTTTAAGGCTAGTGGTGTATGAGAAACGTTTATCACAAATCTTACAAGCAAAGTTCTTACTGTCTGAGTGTGTGGCCTGCATGTGGACTTTCAGATGATAGGCCGTAAGATAGGTTTTTCCGCAGACATTGCACATATGTGGCCGAGCTCCAGAATGTTTTAACCTATGGAGACGTAAGCTATGACTAAAGTTAAACGAGGCATCGCAACCTTCTATCGGACATTTGTAAGACTTCAGATTATCGTGGACACCTCTCTTATGATGGTACAGGGACTCTTTCGCTTTAAAACTATGACCACAAATTTCACAAATGTGCTCCTCTACGCCATGAGTAACAGAGAAATGACGTCTCAGAGCTCGCTTAGACTGGTATATTTTGCCACATTCTTTACATTTAACTGCACCATTGTCGGGTCGATAGGATTCATCTTCCATCTGTCTCTTTGGCTTCTTTTCTGTATCTTCCTGGTTATCTAAATCATCATCATCATCATCATCTATGTCATCAGAAGCTTCTGGTTTCACTCTCTTAGGAGCGCCTGGTTTCTTAGGTCTTTTAATAGTGATAGTAATTTTCTGTTTTTTCATATAACCTTCGTCTGTGTCACTTCCATCATCTTGTACTTGCTTAGGCACTTTCTTTCTAGTACGTTTTTCCAGTTTAACTTTCTTAATTGGTAATTCTGCTTTCAACTCATCTTTACAGTGAGATAGCTTCACATGATTTGCAAGGTCCTTGGCATTTTTACATTTAATTTGACACACATTTAGGTTACCTCCATTTTTCTGCTTCAAAACACTGGTAACTTTGTCAGTTGATTTAGTAGCCATACTTTTCTTGCTCTTCTTAACTTTTCCTGCTAATTTCCTTTCCACTGGTTTTCTTTTTATTGACAACACAATAGGTCCAGGTTCAGAAACCTTTGCAGGTGTTATTGGTCTAACAACAAGGTCTTCATCCCCATCCCCATTAGCAGCATCATCATCATCATCATCATCATCAGAAACTCGCTCGACTTTGACTTCAAATGTTGCTGGATTGTTTTCTGTAAAAGACAGGTTAACGTAATAATTGGATATAAATCAGATGGAGATCTTGAGAAAATTGTGAAAAGCGTACTTAAGTACAGTTAAGCACAACATTTTTAAGTTATGTGATAAAAAAACCATTAAAGGGGCAATCTAAATACATGTAGTACTTGCTGTAGAGAAATTACCACACTTGCTTTTATACAATTCCTAGACATGCTACATTTGTGTATATATACTAACTCCAGGGCACAATTGGAAATTGACATCTGTTATGCGTTGGGTTTTTTACCATTCCCCTTTATACAAGTAGAGGTTTTGATATGTTTTGTGCCCTGAACTCCAACTTTGGAGGGATTCATAGCATGATTTGAATTTTTTTAAACCTTTGAATGTGGGACCGGACTATATTATTCTTGGCAACCTTTAATGTGCTCAACAAGTCCTTTCAGACTTTGGTATACCTATGGTTTCTTTCAATTTTAGTTCTACATCTTTTAAATCTGAGCTCAGTACAGGAGCATCTGTCTGTATTTCTCTATCCACCGATTTGTACAGAAACTCATCAGCCCTGAAACAAACGAAAGAAATATAAACAGGTACAGTTGAAAACAGCAGTATTCAACTATGTGTTATAAGAGCACTAAAACATAAGAATTAACATTGTTATACACAATGGGGGTGGGGGGGTTGTAACCAAATAACAACGACTAAAAATAAAATAAGTGAGGATACAGGTTAGGTTTAAAAGTATGGTGATTTTCTATGGTGAGACGTGGT
>ENA-OREC01001249-OREC01001249.1-marine-metagenome-genome-assembly--contig:-NODE-1249-length-12519-cov-14.192574_pt1 | contig 12519 bp, 4 predicted proteins | sample MGYA00248626_ERZ508543 | MGnify/ENA primary metagenome ERZ508543 (study PRJEB26211, sample SAMN05518279) | marine metagenome | isolation source: Puget Sound, Washington, USA | host: Bankia setacea... | reverse complement strand
CAGTCAAGGACCGCGTCATACCAAAGACGTTATAAAAATGGTACCAGTAGTGTCCTTGTTTAGCACTCAACATTCAAGAGGGAAAATACTGGCTCTTTCTCAATGGATAAAAGCTGGGATAGAAAATCCTTCGAAGTCGGAGGTCATTGGCCGTTGTGGCGGGGATGAAAAAACCAAATGACCATGCAGAACCGCCAAAAGTCGAACGCTAAATTTAAAAAAAAATGCTGAATATTTTTTAACACCATGATAGGCTCCCATTATCACATGATGTTCCTTTAACGCAATATCTTTTCAGTGACAACTAAAATGGTAACTCTCATGCTAGTAAAAAATTATGTACAAAACAAAGATTGAATTTTGGAAGTTGATGAAATATGCTTGAACTAGTATGTTTTTTGTAAGTGGTATCTAGAAATTTAAGTTGGATTGCTCAGTACTCCAGCAATGGGTTAAATCTTTCAAGGGTCAGGCGGAAATATCTGTTTCCTTTGTGTATTTTAAGAATCTTGTGTTTTATGCACTATATTATTGTATATACTTAACCTGTTTTAATGTTGGTGACCATTCTGAATAACCTTGACTAGTGATTTATCTTTCAGTTGTGATTGTTAATACTTTCAGAGTTTGGCAGAGGATGTGACAGTACAGATGATGTTCTTTGACGGCGAGGAAGCCTACAACCACTGGACAGACACAGATTCATTGTATGGTTCCCGGCATCTAGCAAAAAAGCTTAAAGAAACACCAGACCCCAATTATCCGGGAACCAAACTTCTAGATAATGTTGTGAGTATACAGGAAAACGATAAATCGATTGATAAGTACATGTATAAACCTTAAGCGTTTTGTAACATTAGTTATAAATGAGTCACTTTCTCTAAATCGAATCAATGATAAAAGTTTTATCGCCAGTTTTGGAATCTGATTCTGATCTGTGATATAAATAAGAAGATATATATACATTTACTTGACTAAGACTTTGGTTTATAACATATTTGATGAATAAATATACAGGTACATGTACACGATTCTTTTCATTAGAACATTATTTGAATTCTTAACCTGTATAATAAGTTGTTGTTGATATTATTTAAATATTTGGAAGCATTTGTCCCTTTGAACTGTATTCTTTTACCTGTCATATTTCAGCAATGATTTATACTTGTAAATGTTGTGTTAGATGTCTGTGTTTTTTTCTGTTTAAATGTGACCCCATTTTAGATATCATTAATCAGTTAAATACTGTTGATTTGTTGTATTTCAGAGTTTATTTGTGCTGTTAGATCTAATAGGAACTCCAGATATGGTCTTCAAGAGTCTGTTTTTAAATACAGAAGCACATTTCAGCTGGTTACAGAAAATAGGTAAGCAATAAATAATTCACGTTTCCATTTAATTTATTTAATTTATAAGCATACAGTAACTGGTTATGTAGTAATTGTTTGTGCAGATATCCCTAAAAAACACCCCAACAATCTACCTAGATTAGTGTCTACCTGTATATATTCGTTTGTCTCTTGACACAGCAAGTGTTCAGATCAAGTTGACTGAATAAGAATTGCCTCAATTCTATACTGAACATTTCCACACAATCCCTTGGTGTTTAAATCATTCTTCAAGCAAGTCATAGGTAAACATATAACAATATTCAAATCAGAAAAGAATCACAATCCAAATTTATGTTTACACTTGTATAACAAATTGTACAGGGATTAATATGTGTGCTTTTTTGGTATTTCAGAAAAATCTCTAAAGAAAGCATCTTTATTAAATCCAAAAGGTTTATCAGCAGGTGGAAGTGTAGATAAAATATTATTTAGCAGTGCCAGATCTTGGGGAGGCATTGAAGATGATCATAAACCATTTATGCATGCCAGACCTGGTAAGTTACATGTATATTATTATGGCAGTGAACACTGAAGTAATCCACATAATTAGGCTCATACAAGCACTGTTAAATCTCAGAAATCTGTACTTCCATTTTTTTTAAATCTCTACAAAAGTAACTGATCAAATATGGTAAAACAGTCTTGAAAAGGGAAATTGAAAAAAAATCCATAAAACTCAGAATTCAAGTGTAATTTGTTCAAAGGGATTGAATCAGCTTTATTGTACTTTGAGCAATGTATTCACACTGATGGGAATGTTAGTAATTTAGGCTCTGAATACTGAACTTGTTAACTAGAATTCTAAAATACTAAATCATGTTGAGTTAAAATCTGACACTGCAAATTTATTTCTTCTTCTTTTCACCACCTCCCATCTAAGCATGATCAGTGAAGATTCTGCAATTACCCAAGCACTAAATATATAGTACATGTACCAACTTACAGTAGAGATTAAACATTGAGTACCAATTGCATTTTGTGTATGTCAACCATAAACTATCAACAGATTGCTAGTTTATTAACACACGTAGAATATGATCAATCTGTAGATACCAAAATGATATTTTTCTGTAAACTAAATCTTTTGTTTCAGATTTGCCAATTCTACATTTGATATCTACACCGTTCCCGAGTGTGTGGCACACAATGCACGATAATGAGGCAGCCCTTAATTATGATTCAACAGACAACTTTAATAGAATATTTCGCGTTTTTGTTGCCAATTATCTACATCTACCTGCTGTGGCCTGCAAGAAATAGATGCAAATAGAATAGATATCAACATTATCAGCAACATATCTGAAAAATCAATGCTGGTTCATGGACAGAAGAACATCGGAGAAATACTAGCAGTAGGAGCAACATAGTCCCTAATTGCCAGTACTCCAACTAGAGTCAATTCAAGAAAAAAACAACGTACATACAATAAATATAAGAGTATTCTACAGGTATAAGCAAACTTGATGTGTTAGCACCTGAAATGGCCTGCAATACCCGGGGTAAAAGATTTACAAAAGCTTTAATAGACAGGGACTTTAGCCTTACAAGATGTTATTTTGATGCTTAAACTGTATGTGCAGCTGTTAGAAGTAGTGCAAAAATATTTGGTTGTGCTTGGTATGAATGTTTAAAAGCCCAAAAAAATCATCGAGAATGGTTTGTAGCCTGCAAGTTAGGTATACTATGGACGGATAAAAAAGATTGTAAATTAATTGATGATGCATGATGATCCTTGAGGGTCTTTTGTTCAATCAAAAGCATAATTTGTGTCAAGATTACTTACTACATGTAGTCCTTTTTTCAAGCAGTTCAAATGTTTTACCAAAAATGGGTATATTTAGTTTCTATGACTAATTTCAGTGTATAAACAAAATAAAATGTCTATACTATTCAGTGTAAATGCAAAGGCATGTCTGTTATATAGTGTAAAAGCCATGACAAGTCAATATATATGGTGAAGGTGTAGAGGTTTGGGTTAAAGGTAATCATGTCCTTCCAGTATGTAGTCATAATCATTGCTCAAATCATCTCTTTTATATCACCTACCTTGCTTTGTCACAGCTGTTCATGTCATTTGGGTTTAAGCTATCATGCCACATAGCTCTAATGCACAAATCAAAACAAGGGTAATTGGTTGTTCAAGAACCGTTAATGACTACAAACCTGTTCAGTGTTTGATGTTTTGTGAGAAGATTGTTTGCATGGCTGATATTTTCAAATAAAAAATGTTAAAATAACTGTTACCATGCTTTTAATTCTGCAATTTCCAACTGCCTTTTGTTCTGCATATTAATGAAAATGGTGAAAAGACTCAAAAGTCCATAAACCCTGCCAAATGTTAATCAATTAAAGCAAGTTTGAAATAATTGACATTGTCTTCAATACTTCTGTGATACTGATAACCAATCAAAAATCTTGTTACAAACTGCTGTATCATCACTGCTCATACATATTCATTTTTTCAGAAATTGTGTGGGGGTTTTCTGAGTATTTAAGCATACCTGAAACATTTTGGGGTGTTAAAAATACTTTCAAAGCACAATTTATCATACTAAGAAAGTTTTAGTAGGAACATTGTTAGGCTAGACGTACGGTTGTTTAACTGTTCTTTTCCAATCTCTAATGTTTACACTTATTGCATGTAACAAACCTTAAAGTTTATGAACTTTTGTCTCAGTTGCCATTTAGGTTGGTATTACGAAGAAAGTTCTATAGTATTTTCAAGGTATAGTTTGTAGAAAAGCTTTTTTTGTTTTTAACATTTTTCTGCATTCTTAAAAAGTTACGAATGATTTTAACATTAAAAAATTGTTTTTCTACAAGTCACATTAACTAGCTGACAAATATTCATAAGACTGGAAATCTCACATTAAGTCAATTCTACAGAATACTGTGAAGTCATTATATTTTGTGGGGCCATTTATTTTTGTATGTTTGTTGAACCATAAATTTAAATGTCAACCAATATAATTTTCTATAATACTATTGGCAAGCGTTCACCATATATTCCATGGCAATATAAACGAAATGTGTCTTTAATAGAAAAGGCATGAAAATTCATCCTCTAGAAAATAAATGATTTCACATTATATCACAAAAGACTCAGTTGGAAGCAGAATTACAATATAAGTTTACTCTTAATTTCTGGAACTGTTTATAAGAACTTTATGCTGTGATCATCATCCCCTTTATGACAGTTACTGACGTTTATTTAAATAGCACAATATTTTGATTCAGTAAAGTGGATTAAATCTTCATGCATGTATATCATTGTTGAGTTGTGTGTACTTAAGTTTGAGAACTGTTCAAACCATTATCTGTACTTTGCTTGTATTTGCTATATTTAGGCAAAACATTGAAACATGAGTATAGAAGCTTTCTGTATATTGTTGCACTTGCATTTAAGAAGGTGGAAGCTCTTAAGACTACATGTATTTTATATATCTTAAAGTAAGTTTTAAAGTATGGTCTTTTTTTCTCAATCTTAGCTTTAGAAATAAACTGTGAGTGCTATGAAGAATTGAACACTTTAAGAGATGGTTTGCAAAAATGCCTCAAAACATAAATGGTTGTGTTTTTTTCTTGTTAATTTATTGTCTAGTAAGTTGCATTGTTAAAACTAATTTGTGTACTTTATTTCTGTTTAACATGATGTGTACTTGTATTTACAAAAAGCAAATGATAAAGTAATACTATATAAGGGAACAAAATGAGTTTTAGTTGTTGGAAGCTTATAGCACAATTATTTGGGTGAAAATGAAGGTAGTGTGATACCCTTTTTAAGTCTCGGCCTGCTTCAATTAACAGGCCATATGGGTACAACTGTCACCTTGTTTTGTATATAGAGCTTGTTGTCTGCCAATCATAGCATAGCAGCTGGTATATGTACTATCAACCAATATTTGCTGTAGAGATATTTTGTCTTCAGATATAAATCATGAATGTGTGATAGTGTTGCTTATGAATTATTAATACATGATCTAGACTGTTTATATATACAGACACATTAACGATATACGGGTGTTTGTTAAGGTGTAATGATATAGTTATTGGCTAACAAATATACACAGTAAGTTATGGTGGACAAATGTCTGTGTATTTGTTCAGACTATGTTCTCAAATTATGTTTAAACAAGAACATCATAAAATCATTATATTGTGATTATCATCATACCATTGCACACTATCTAGTCATTGGCAATAAATTTGTTTTCTGCTGAAAGCCTTTACTTCAAAATGCTCTATAACATGTGTAGAGGTCACTGCAACTTTGTTTCCCTTACATGATACCATAGTACAGTGTAACTTGTTAAAACCAAACTCCCAAAAAGCATATAAAGTTACATGCCTAAACTTATGTTGATTTCCGAATAGAACCAACCTGTGTACATAAAGAAAGGTTCCAGTCTGTTGTCCAGCCCAAAGGATGTAATGTTGCACAGGTTTCCAAGTTTGTCATGTGTACAATATGGTTTTAATAAGAGAAGTGAATAAGTTTGAAAAGCAAGACTTAGTTCAATGGAGGAAACAAGTTGTTTGCAGCAAAAAGGAATAATGTTCATAGCAAAATCATTCAAATTTCAAGTGGCATATACTTAAATGAAATGAAATATGGGACTTCAATTGTTATTCAATATTTACCATTTTTTATCATTGTTTTGTAGTTGCATTATTTGTATTATAATAAGCTTATACATTTCATTTGTATATCTCTGAAGCATTCCTAGAAACTTGTGTTAAGTACTTTCTCTTAAATCACATTGCAGAACATTTACCTGTAGCTACTTATTTACTGTAGAAAGACTTGATTTCAGCAATACTCAATTTCCTTACCTGTATCTTCTTCTAAATGGGTTATTTGTATATAATCTTACATGCCAAACATTCTGTACTGCCAAAATTTTACATTCTGCCTTTTCCATTCATGGATATAAACTACCTGAGTTGTTATACATGTAGTCTCAATTTAACCTGTTTGTCTAAAACCATTAACTTTTGTAACTAACATGCACTGCCACAAATCAATGCTATTGAATCATCTATTTTTTGTGGGCATGATTTTGGTAGATTTTCTTGCAGAGTTCTTGGTCATTTTAACTCATTGATTTTGTGGTGAATTCTGGCAAGCTGTATCTGGAATTTATGTTCCTTGGCATTTAAATTCATAGTTCAATGATTTAAAGATTTCCCAATACATGCGTTTATAATGTTGTTCTTAAACTGCCAACACTACACCATTACACCTGTATTTGATCTATGAAACTGATAGTGTCAATATATGATAATAAGTGATTCCATATATCAATCAATCATTAATAAGCAACTTGGAGTTACTGTATTAAGACAGTAATGTCAGCTGTTCAATAAGTAAATGGCTATGAAATACAAAACAAGGATGTTATGCATAGTTCTCTGTAACATTACAGGGCTTTATACATACACATACAAATACGAGCTGTTTGACTGTGTCATTGTATGAACTTATACCTGTTTTTTTATAATAAATGTACATCTACATCAGCTGAGGATTTGGTTCAAACTGTTCCAACTGTTTCACATTCCCTGTAAGTGTCTAGATAGGATAATACTACAGTGTGTCCTTCATATTTGTAATCATGCTTTGTTTCTTACTTATTGTTGTTGCTGAAATATGTGTTTGTTGCATTTTTGAATGAGAAATTATGTTATGAATTATTTACAAATAAAGCAAGACTTATTTTTGAAGAAAACCTTTGCATTTGTTGTAATTTGTTCAGTGTTTATCAAGCAGCTATACAAGATTACAATGGAATCCTGTATCTTCTAGAGCATAAAACTTGGCTTTTGAACCTTGTTAGAACCCTTTTCTCATATTACATACACTGTCTCCATGGATAGGGTTTGGACGGGAGGTCACAGGCACAGTTGGTGAGCTGCCAGCTAGTAAGATTGAATGATTAAAAGATTGCCTTCCTGCCAGGTGCTTGGTATATATTATAGGATATGACTGACAGGAGTAAAGATTGCCTTCCTGCCAGGTGCTTGGTATATATTATAGGATATGACTGACAGGAGTAAAGATTGCCTTCCTGCCAGGTGCTTGGTATATATTATAGAATATGACTGACAGGAGTAAAGATTGCCTTCCTGCCAGGTGCTTGGTATATATTATAGAATACGACTGACAGGAGTAAAAATTGCCTTCCTGCCAGGTGCTTGGTATACATTATAGAATATGACTGACAGGAGTAAAGATGTGCATTAGATGACCCAAATATAATCAAGCACTGTACTTTTTAGCAACAAATAACTTCAGGACCAGAATCCATCATGGAAACACAATTTGCTCGTGTTCGTACTGATTAGGTCATTAGCTATAAAACTACACAAATGTGTATCCAAATGGGTCACCATTTATATTACCTTATTTGGGCTACAATATGAACCCACTAATCAGGGATCTGTGACAACTTGTTTACTAAACATTCAACCCATATGGCATATATTTCAAAACCACTGGTAAGAAAGTTTTGTATTTTGTAAATTAGACGTCTTGATTTATTTAATTTTGAAATTTTCCAGACAATTTTAAGAAAAAGATTGATGTTGACACCTATTTTTTTCGCGAGCAGTATACTTTCATTTTACAAACATTAAGTGACATCATTGATTTGACAGGCGTGTTTTACCAGACGATCTTTCAGCATATTTTGAGTAGTAATTTTGCGTTAAATAAGGAGAATTAAAAGGGGGCGATTTGGGATTAGGTAAAGTATGACAAAGTATGTGTGTGGTATTGGTTTATTGTTCTAACCTTACGTATGACCATTGTTTTTAACTTCTTGCTGGACGATATATTGTCGACTTTGTAAACAAAACATCACGTGATAAAGGCGGGGCGTGCACAAACGAAAAACGGAAACGGTGCAATCGGATACCGTCGGATAGAACCCTAGGTCGAAATTACCCTTCTACTGAGATATTGAATGACTTTAAACATCATTATTAATGTTATTTTATAAGTGGTCCTTTTGTAGAAATAAATGAAAGATGATGTCAGATAAGAAAATAAAAACATGTAAAAAGCCATCATTAAATTTCAAAATAACATACTTATTTCTTGTCAATCTCCTATGCAGTGACCTCCCTTGACAAGCAGAATAGAGAGAAACTCCAAAAACGATAACTCTGCATGGGAGTTTGATTTATTGTGCGTATTTAGATACATTGTGGTTAAAAACATATTTAGACTAACTCCGCAGCCTAAGACTTCACTTCCGGCATTGACGGCGGAAAAAAACGTTTTGGTCACCGCCATTGTGCTGAATTCGCTTAACAAATTATCGTTTGATGGTAAGCATAGGCACTCAACGAATTGCCCACATTGTCAAATTTGTTTTCTTTATACTGACGTACCAGAATAATCATGATGACGGGTGCTTCATATCCTGATTTCGGCAACTTGGCTTCTGAAAGTTTTAGCGTTGAAAGTGTCTTAAACAAAGAATTGGACACGAGTGGTACCTTGTTTGCAGACATTGTAGACAGTTGTGCTAAGCCAGACGTCAAAGGGCAATATTGTATGGTTGATGACATCATTGATTCATCAGACACTAATAGTGAAGACTATGACATGCTTAATTACCTCATGAAACCAAAAGAGAAAGTTGTTAAAGTCAGAGCAGAAAGAAGCCCAGTTCCAAGTGTAGCATTGAACTTACAGGGTCTTGAAAGAGGTAATAATCTAAGCAATCAAATTGAGAATCAGTCCATTGTACTTGATGCAGGTGCATTGCTTCGAGCTGCAAGAGAGGTAACAAGCAGAGGTCCAGACAATGCGTACAAACGTGGTGAGTGTGCAAGCAAGAGTGCTTTGAGTGCCAAGAGAAATAGAGAATTAAAGAAAAGGCAGTTTGCAATACTCGAGAATGAGGTTGAAGCAATTTCACAGGAAAAGTTAATGATTAAAAAGCAGTTGTTAGAAAAATGTAAGATGGTGAATTCATTGCAGAAGGAAGTAATTTATCTACGAAATATTATTGCCAATCAGTCTTGTCTGTCATCCATTCTGAACTGCATTCAAGCAGTCCCTGGCCTTCAACTTAATACAAACACCAGTAATATGGGTAGCGCTAATGAAGTGAATAACAACACAAATAACGAAAACCCTATATCAAGGGAAGCAGGTTCACAGGCATTGCAGGCTACACAGTTGACCACATCTCAGAATGAGCCGTCCTCCAGTTCCTATGTAAGAGCAGCTGGTAAAGCAAAGAGAATTAAACTGGATCACAGCAGAAGCTCTTCTTCAGTCCCAGAAACACCTCCATCTACCCCAGTCCCAGATAACATGGATACAAGCGGTGGAGTGTGTTTACATGTGTCCAATAAAAGGGCCTCCCTCGAGTTTTGTGTTCATTGTGCTGAAAGTGCTTGTGAAAATTGGAAAAAATCAGACAATGATCATAGTTATGTTAAAAAAGAAGCAGTGTAGGCTTTTAATAGTGGAGGCAGTGTGTAAAACATGTGTACATACATCAGAGATATAAAAAAATAGTTTGAAAGTGTTTGGTTAGAGTGTTTGAATGTAGAAGAAATCTGTTCTAATTGAGGTGTAAGAGATGTTTATAATTCATCAAGATTCAAAGGAAAACTCTTCTCATAGATTTATACACATTTAATTTCTTGTTAATTAACTTGTAACGTTGGGTTGTTATTTGGCAAAGACATGAAGTGCACTATAGCTAAACAAGTTCTGCTTTACTTTACAGCAATCAGTGAAGACAAAGCCTTAGGTAGAGACTCATTACAACGGTGTAGTATGACCAAATAAAATGGTCTGTGTCATTTATTTATATCTATGATTTTAGCAAGTAGCTTCATCAGTGTTTGATAAAGCTTTTAGTCAAGGTTGGAGTTAAAATGCTTAAATGATGTATGGTTATGTAGGTTAAATGATTAATGATTGGTGCCTGGGAATAGAAGAATGGGGTTGCACTTATGTAAATGACCAACAGTTGAAATCAGACTCTAATGTAGCACTTGCTGTGTGTTGTACAATTGCTTTACTGGTATCCATCATTGTTTTTGTTTGTTAAAGGGGAACAATTTATATTCTACAATAGACATCTAAAACTTGTAAAAGTGAGTCAGACTAATGAAATTAATAGAACTTTATAATCATGTTTGTGTTCATATTAATTAATGTAATTATTAAAGCTTTATTGGCTGTATAAGTTCTAAACTCAAACACATTATTAACACTAAGTCATTGGATTTATTTGTTAAATATCTTATTCAAATGGTGTTGCGACTTGTGTTTACTGTTAAACGTTAACCAAATGTGAACCATTGGACATGAATTATCTGTATTTATAAAATTAAGATAAAAATCCAGACCAACAATAAATTCAAAATTACGTGTTCAAAATAAGAACTTAAAAGAACTTGTAATGTGTTCAATTGTATGGGAGACTGGGTTAACTAATAGAAGTTAGGAGGGTTGGGAAGGGTACCTATGATTCTGTCAGCATTATCTCAATGTGTTTTCTAATTTCTCTTTCAGGAACCCGGTGTCGAGAAGCGATGAGTAAAAAATGCAAAGTCATTGGGTTTAGTTTTCAATTAGCAATGTCTAATTGAAAATGAATATGGTAATGTTGTTTTTTCATATGTTATGTTGTAATTGTTTTCTTTAAATATGTGAACCAAGATAAATGTGAAGTTCAGTTTTCCCAACATCAAGTTTATGAGGATTAATGCATAAAATATTACACAATTTTGCTACATGTATTTACATTCGCTCACCATCATTTAAGGAGGACTGACTTCAAAACAAATTTATACCATGTACAATTCATGCATTCTGCAATAGTGGTTACGGAAATTTGTTGCATTTGAAATACAAAATAATTTACTAGGTCACTTGAACAAGTTTGCGAGTGTTCTGTTGATGTAAATACACCCTCATGGACAGTAGTGACGGGATCATGGTCAACTTCTCTGCTCTGTTGAATTATGTTGTTTTTCTATGCTGAGCATTGTAATGTGGAGTTGATTGGTTTTGTTATTCTTAGCTGGCTATTAATACTGAATTAAAAGAAATAGAGACAATCTGAGAGTTCACAACTATATATCTACAGTACATTCTACAGTTTAAGGTACATACTGTACTGTTGTAAAGTACACATAAGATAAGTGAAATATTTGTAATGTAAACAAGTGTAACTTAGGATTTTTAACAGCATATAGTGTTCAGTCAAAAGATTATACATTTACTAGCCTAAAGTAAGACACCTTAAACACAAGACATAACCAACTTATTTTTTACTGTACTGAGTTTGTATTTTGGTCCAGTAATTGTCTTTATGATATGTTTGGAAACTTTATAGAGGTTTATCTAAACAAGAACATGTCAGATATTGATAAATTTTAACAGTTTTTTTGCTAGTCCGACTGAATGATTACCTAATATCACACGCTAGAAACCTTTCTTTGTAGATTCCCCATTCTCACACTTTACAATCTCTCCAAGAGGTTTAACAGTTCTGTATATATATAAAAAATATTTGTTTATATGAACATGTGCTATTGTTTGTCATTGTGTTAATAAACGGAGATCGTGTTAAAACAAAACTTGTTTGTCATTCTTTCATTTTATGGCATGCATACCCTTTGTTGGATGTGTTACATGTGACCCAACGATTGTGTCTGTAATCAAACCCTTCAACATAGCAACAGTTATCTAAAACTCATTTTGAAACTCTGTAAACGTTAATAGGCAAACATTTCACTTGAATACCTGAAGTAAAGTTTGAAACTACCAAACTATTTCATTGACATTGAGGTGTTCAAATTGTGGATTTCATGGTGTTTGATTGGTTAATCATTAACTGTGTGTACATGTAACATATTGCAAGGAAATAATTAACTATTCAGTTCCTTCAAATGTTGCAAGACTGGAACTGGAGCTTCTAGACGGTGTTTAAATCACATTTCTTGGACTGATAATTCAGCTATTACATGAATTAGCAACAATACAGCATACATTGACAAAAGAGTACACCTAGTAATATAAATATGTGAACAGCCTCCAAAAGGTAAACCACCATTTAAAAGGAGATACAGTTTTGTTTGTTTCGATGTGTTT
>ENA-OREC01001248-OREC01001248.1-marine-metagenome-genome-assembly--contig:-NODE-1248-length-12523-cov-11.680058_pt1 | contig 12523 bp, 8 predicted proteins | sample MGYA00248626_ERZ508543 | MGnify/ENA primary metagenome ERZ508543 (study PRJEB26211, sample SAMN05518279) | marine metagenome | isolation source: Puget Sound, Washington, USA | host: Bankia setacea... | reverse complement strand
TGGGTTGACCCTTCAAACGATATGCGTTGCAGGTCTACCAGTCACGATTTTATGTTTGCCTAGGGTGAACCAGAATGATTTTATGTTTGCCTAGGGTGAACCAGTCACGATTTTATGTTTGCCTAGGGTGAACTAGTCACAATTTTATGTTTGCCTAGGGTGAACCAGTCACGATTTTATGTTTGCCTAGGGTGAACCAGTCACGATTTTATGTTTGCCTAGGGTGAACCAGTCAAGATTTTATGTTTGACTAGGGTGAACCAGTCATGATTTTATGTTTGCCTAGGATGAACCAGTCATGATTTTATGTTTGCCTAGGATGAACCAGTCATGATTTTATGTTTGCCTAGGGTGAACCAGTCATGATTTTATGTTTGCCTAGGATGAACCAGAATGATTTTTAAAAATACTCTGAACATGTTTAAATGTTAATTTCGTTTAATTGAATATTGATCAATCAAAATTAATGTAATAAATTTACCACTATTCATTATCGCCTTAAACCCAGCATTCTTATTGGTAATATGAGTACCAAGTGATACACATCAAGAAACAAGCCTTTTGAGTCACCAGACGCTTTAAAATAATTTTTTAAACAATTGTTTTGCCAATTTGGTGAACTTTATTCGTACAAAAACAACACATTAACACCCATTCAAACGTAGGCAGAATTGAACATGTTTTGAACATCATGCGAAATTCACCGTAGTTCTTCATAGAAAACCATGCATTTGTGATAATTTTTGATGAGTCAAACGCATTTGCCCAACGGAAAAATAGCACAAATGCCAAAGGTTTTCTTTGAAGAACTACATTCACATGGGACGGGTTCAATCGCCAAGCATATTAGAACAAGTCAACCCGTTCCCATGTAGTTAGACAGTAATTTGTAAATTTATCAAATCATTACCTGTGGATAACATGTTTAATACGTAACGAGTATCATTTAGAAAACTTAACACATTTTGGCCCGACGGATTTTCTTGTCGATTGACAACATTTCAGGTTTTGCAAGGGCGCATTGCTGACCATTTATTAAACTAAAAAACGTCTACAAGATCTGAGAAAATACTGTTACCTTGTCAATACCTTGATGTTTTAGTCTTGAATCTCCGTAAATCTCTCTGTGAGCGTAGGCCCCGAGAAATTGAAAAAGGCGCTTACTGTTACGTCCGTGTATTGGTACTTTCCTAAAAGACGGTAATGTACCGAATTGTGTAACGATGTGATGAATTATCTCCCTTGATTATAATTTGAGGATAGTAAAATGAAAACACCAAACACAAGTAGGTTTGACTTTTAGAATCTATTTGTAACTTTAATTTGAAGCAATAAAAAGAACACACGTATAACGAAACTAAGATATTTACAGTACAATATAGAAGATGACAATAATTTAGAATTTCACACTTCCAAGATAAGAATAAAAGAGTCAAATAATTTTGCTACTCTCCAAAACCTTATAAACCGATATTAATAAAAACAAACTGTAACAGACAAGAACATAATCCAAAAGAGTCTGGAGGCTTACACTGACCTCTTATAGATACCTTAGCGACAGGCCCCACTATCCCTGTACAACATGATTGGCTAATAGCCAATCAATAAAAACTCTAATTGGTAAAACAATTAAACATCTATTGAAGATAAATGCATGTATTTTATCAATATCTTATGGATATATAATATTAATAATTATCTTAGACTGCATGGCAATCCTCCAAAATACAAGGTAACTTACTTGTGAAAGGTTACATAAGATTGAGCAATAGTGAAATAGTAATTGAAAATAAGAACACAGGTTCTTAACACCATCCCTACTTCGGTACTCTAATCCTATAAACAACTAATCACTGTTCTAATCCTATAAACAACTAATCACTGTTCTAATCCTATAAACAACTAATCACTGTTCAAATCCGATGGTTGAGTTTAAAGTGAAACAATTTGTAACGTGTATATCTACATGTGAATTAAATCTAACCAAGCCCAAACAATTAACGTTTTAATTGCGACAATCTTTTCAAGCACCGTGTTCTATTACACACAAGTCTGATACTCATATATGATTGCAATTGCTATGTTTGGATTTGGACCTTCCCTTAGTCGCCAAGGAAGTCAAAGCGGGACTGATAGACTTCTCCGGATTTCTTTTCGAGCGCCACCACCCGTAATTCTGTGCCTCCGAATGTCATGTTCACCTCAATAGTCCCACCCTCTTCATATTCCATCTCTGGTATGTTGACGACGATTTCCCCGAGGTAACTACATCTGTCGTCAGACACAAACTTTGGTGAAGACTCCTTAGACGAGAAAATCCTTACACGCGCTGTTATCTGACCCCTCGATACACTAAGCGGAAGTGACTTCACCTCTTGTCCGACCTTCGTAGGAACGCCTATAGCCATGTACGAATGGAATATGTTTCTGACGATTTCCCTCCCTCCAACCAGTTCAGCTCTTTCGGCCGGATATTGTCCGCTTATATATGCTTTACTGACGGCCATTCCGTATGTCCTGGGACACACCCTAGACGTCACCACCATCGGGGCGTGGCCGAACATCACCGCGCCTTTTAATACTGCCAAGCCCGCATCGAATGGGACAATCACGGTCATGTTCGGAAATTTCGATCTGACGTAATCTTGAACCATTTGGGATTCAGCGAACCCTCCGACAATGATGAAAGTACGTATTCCTCTGACTGGATGCTCTCCCAAAATGTCTCGGATGTGTTCAATCAAATCTTCGAGAGGCTTCTTAAAGAAAGACTGCATCAATGCATTGTCAATCCTCATCTTATCTGCAAGACATGTAACTTTACCATTCCATTTCTTGAATCTTTCCTGGCTGTGCATATCCTCCTTCAGCTTAGTGCCATGTTTCTCTTCATACAGCTCAAACAACGCTACAGGAATTTTGATGGCGGTTTTTGAGTCGGGTTCCATGTCCATGGCAATTTTGCGCTTCCGTAGTTCAAATTCTCGGTACAAGTCTATGTAGTCTTCCATATGCTTATTACGGAACTTCATGATAAGTTCTTCCCCAAACATGGAAATGAGAAAGTTCATGAACGCTTCGTCTACCTGGAAATAGTAAATGCATGTAGTGGAACACCAGATTGTTGAAATTATGTAAATAGGGTTAGAGCATCGGAACCATTCTAAAACACAGTGTTGAGTAGAATGTTATTTTGCCGCTTAGAAATATCTCTGCAAGATTAATTTCTTATCATACAAAGTGAATTCACCGTTGTAATGTAGTCAAGATAAAATAGACAGTAGTACTGACAGTTAGACATAAATGGCAACGATTATGTCGTTAATTTGATATGTAAGCACCTTTATACCGCCCCATGATCCACCGCTGGGTCCATGAACCTCGCAGAGTGACTGGTCCACCTCTACTTTGTGCACCGTTATGTCTGCAGTACCACCTTTTAAACAAACACCAAACGTTAAAAATGTAAATACTTAGTAAACAGAAATCTGAGTTTGAGTTTGAGTTTGACCAAATACTATGCGTGTTCAATGTAAAGATTTAGACCAACCGTGAAACGATACTAGATGTCATGAAAGTTCCACTCGTCCTAACATCCTAATGATCGTTAAAGGATGCATGACGAGTGGTTTATTTGTAATACATGTATGTTATTTATGTTCTCCATACCCTATGTTAAGGAGGGCGAGTAGAGATGTTAAACATGTTCATCTCCTCACGTATATCTTCATAGTTATTATCTGACTATGATTCGAAAGAAGGTTACCATGCGCTTCCAATTTCAGAAACGCAGTTCCAAAATGGTGGCTAGTTAATGAGAAACTCTACCTCCAAGATCGATGACCATGTACTTGGAGTCGGCTTTAAACATGGCCTTTGACGAGTCTTTGCCGAGTTGGTGTGAGTGCAGGTACTTGCAGTAGACAGAGGCCGCTTCAGGCTCCAGGGCGATGCTCAGGTTGTTACTTTCCATGCCAGCCTGATAAAGACATGGTAGCTGTGTTGGTTAATGAAATCTCAAATACATATTGTTACAAATCTTCGTTTAATACTTTTACTTTTAGAGTTTCAGTTTCGGTTGACTGGGTTGTAGGTTATATTTAGTTCTGATTAAAGTAACTATAGACCTCGATGGATCCTTTTTTATATAGTTTTACTGATAACAATTATGTGTACATGTTTTAACGGCTCATGTCGTAGATAACTAGGTGCTAGATGGATGGAAGTTGCATTAACTCCCTTGTTATGATGAACGTGTATAAAATGCGTGCCAATTACTAAAACTTACAAACATCCTATGTAAGCTAACTCCTTTTTCATAAGCTAGTGTAACAAAATGGGATTGTAACCATAGACTAATTAAATTGCTCTTTAACATACTGGTTACAGCAGATTAGTAACAGTATACCTCCTTTTAATACTAATTAATTGTTCCGTTACGTGTACACAGGTAAAATCCCTTGTTTACGATTCGGACAATAATAGTTTTGGTTTTGATAATATTTAACGATGGGCTTATTTGACAATTTAGTCAATCTTCCATAAGGCCCTCACTTTATTTTAGTTCGATTGTGAAATCACGCTCGAATCCGTTTCTGGGACCAGCAGTACTAAGCAATAAGGTAAATTTTCTTGTTCAAGGAAACAGGGGGCCTTTTATGGGACTCGAACCCACGACATCCACATTACGAGTCAGACGCGCAATCCACTGTGCAACGATGCCCTAATTACCTTTTGAGCGGCCTCCCTCATGAATTGTTTGGCGCCATCACTCCAGATTGCAGGTACAGTGATGACCCAGTGAATGTCCATCTCGTCTAGGTCCATCACCTGCGAGTTAATTGTGTCCATTGCATGCTCCTTCAGGTATCTGCGCAAATATACATCACGTTAACTGGTCATTTTTAACTGGCAATCGGTACCGTTTTACTTCAACAAACTGAGCCCTTCACTCAATCGTATTGACTCCGAAATAGTTATCCAATACAGCAAAAACAAAAACAACACAGCAACGTAACGCCGATTTTCAAAACAACAAAATGATGTATCTAAAACTCCGTTCTATCGGTTTTAATAAAAGGCTTTAAAACGTTTCCAAGGCCTGAACGGGGCGGTGTAAAAAGAGTTGCGTACGTGGTTAAGTAAAACAACAGGCTTGGTGGGGTTTTTCGCCTTAGTAAATAAGTAGCATTGCCGTGTGGTTGGTCAAAACAATGTTCACCATAAGCACAACGTACATATGATTACGAAACTATCTATGTGGGTCAACAGAAACGTTGTCCATGGATAAGATCATCTACTGGACTGTTACCATCGTTACGGCTTGTCCTCTTTGAGCTACTCTTTTTAATCAAGGTGTGATTCAAGACTACGACTTTTTAAACCCGAATTTGCCTGTCAGCTATTATTGTGTGAAGAAGCTTCAAATGGTGAAAATAATCAAACGACACACGATGTCAGATCAAAAATAGTGTATTTAGTTTTAGGCAAAGTAATGTCACGTGATCTAAGTGTATACCTTAGATATATTTGAGCTGATATTTTGAGATGTATTGTGTTACCTGATTCCATGTGTGAAGACTTCAATAGCAGCCAAACTCTTCCCCGTCTCATCTTCGATGACTGTCTCTCTTCGCAGATGCTGAAATATAGGTACCGTATTTTGGGATAGTTTGGTCTTGGTTAATATTTGACCGAATTCGCCACCAATAGTAACATGTAGTTATCGAAGACGTGGTAATACTGGTACTGTTGCTAGTGGTGGTGGTGTGGTGGCTGTTGTAGTAGTAATGTTACACGGGTAATAGAAGAGTTTGGCGTTGCAAAAAAAGTGTTATTCATTGTTGTTTTAATTGGAAATCAGTTTTATATTGATACCATGTTGTTGAGTTTGTAATTGGTCAATATGACGATGTTTGGTGGTGGTCACGTGACGGTGGTGGTGACGGTGATGACGATGATGATGATGGTCAAGGTGCTGGTGACTGTGGTGGTGACGATGAATAAAAGCATTAACGTTTCTTGCTAACTTATGACATATGTCATTTCAAAAGACAGCGACCATCAACAAACACCTTTGTAATATAAATCGCGAGGAAGGTGACCATCAACAGAGAACTACCGGAATGTATATCGCATGATTATGAAGGAGATGAGGAAGCAAACATACAGCTCTAGAGTGAAGGATCATTTTGAATCTCCGGAAGTAGTAGTAGTCATAGTGATTCTTGTTGTCGTCTGATGCAATCTGGTTATAGTCGTCCTCAGCTTGGTAACCGAAACTCTTGAACTTCTTGTCTGGTCCCAGTAGCACGCACGTGGGGGTCTTGTGAGATACTAGGAAAGAAAATACATATAAAGGGCTAAAACATGACCTAAACACTATTTTTTCCAACACTAATTATTGACCTATTTTAAATTTCAAATGAATATCTGCATCTGAATAACTTGGCGCCCAACTCTCCTACTTACTATACAATTCGGCCTGACATGCTTCCAGGTAGTGGCAACTTGAAATAGAATACAACTGTCAAGAGATTGTATTCTGGGTAAGACACTAGCATATATAATAATAATAATCGATAAACACAGACAATAACAATTATATGACGTTATTAAGAAACCTACGTGTCGATAAAAAGCGCGTTCTTCAAAGTTATAATATCAACTCATATACACATTGTAAACACAAACTAAAGTAGTGACGTCTTACCTAGACCTTGTGACGCTATCCATGGTTTATTGGAGGATATTTTTGCTGGATCCTTTTCAAATTCAGTGCCAAGAGAGAATGCGTACCCGGAGTAAGTCGTGCCAAAATCTATGGCAACCACAATCAAGTGCTCACTCGTTAGGCTGGACATTATCCTGACTTGTCTGTTTTGGGTTAACTCACCTACAATGAGAACGTGAATGAAATAATGAACTGATGCCAACTGTTCAAATAATCAACCCACCCTAATCCTACATGCACGTTTAATTATAAAACATGAACACCACAACTTTAAACATGATTACTTTTACTGTGATGTATACATGTCTATAACAAGGGCCGCGTTGCGCAGCGCCTCGTAATCGGTCGCATAGGGTCCCTTTGTTTCCTGGAGCAAGACACTTTGCTTAGTACTGGTTGATTCCAGGAACGGGATCGAGCATGATTTACATAAGCAGAATTGTTTCTTTTGTACTGTGTTTATTTTCAAACTGAGACACAACTATCTTCTTATCAGAAAAAAAGGTTAAACAATTTAAATACTGACATTTACTTGCTTAGGCTTACACTATCTACTATCTATATCCTTTTAAACTTTCTCAATAATGACGGCCCTGTGAGAAATCCTGTGATATTCTTGTTTTGACAAGCAATTTTAACTGACGATTTGCGTTTTAGAATCTACTAAAGCAATGTTGTCTTGTTCTATAAATATTTCAAAGAATTATACCGACCAGGAAGTTTAAAGGTGGATTCATTTGAAAACCATAGACGTATGTAAAGACGCAATACACTAAAACGCTTCAATTTGTAGTTAAACTAGTTGTCACTTACTTCTAATGCCTTTAAGACACAATTTGTTGTTGTTTTTCTTCTATATACAATAAGTTGTGTTCAAAAAATCCTTCGAGTGACATCGAATAATTAGTGAAAAATTGAGACAAGTGGATCTTTACTATTATAATTATCTTCCTCTTTCGTTTTCAAAGTATTGGTTGTGTGGGACCTTTTATTTCGCTAAGTTCACGGATCGACATTATTTACAACGACACCAAGTGGTGAAAGTGATTTCTTGACTTAACTCAAAAATGTACGTTACCACTTTTGATCATTCCTCTATGTTGAATCTAAACGAGCATCTTACTAACTATGTTATTTATCTTTAAGAACGTAATAAAAATTTAGGTTTGAAATTGCTATATGTCACCTTTCTTATGATGTAGAGATATGTTCGGATATTTAATTTTCGGATACGTATCTCAGAGTGTTCATGTACGCTGCTAATTGTGACAACCACGGCATTGCCTTCCATAGACAGATACAACTCATTTTTGCGTATGCATATCCAGATCTAGACTGATCGAGATTTAGACCCTGCCTCTCCCCTCCATACTTCCGACAATGAACGTCTAGCATTTTTTTCCACATCACTAAAAATATACTTGACTCTTAGAATTACATTAGTTAATACGTAATGTGTAGAATTATTTATAATATCCAACTGGCTTAGTAGATGGATAGAGTTGGACTTTGTTGTAAAGACTAAAAGAGATATATGTACGTTAAAACGATGTTGATTGTCTCTTTTTACTTTTTCAGGTCAGAATATTGGAAGTCACAGCCACGCAAGTATTGCGAATTCTGTAAATGTTGGATTACAGACAACAAACCTGTGAGTGTAACAGTCAGGGTTAGAAATTAACTGAAACTCACACTTGCAAAGTTTTGCGAGTAGAATTTGAACTCACTTGCAAAAAGACACTAAATGTGCATTTTTCTTTATTATTTTGTATCTTTATACTAACATAATAGCATCAGTAAACCAATACAAGCTGTGTAGTACAGTTTAACCTATTGGTTTAGTTTCTGGCTACAAAAGGTTTTGTATTTGGTCTCCGTATAGTTTAGACATATTCATATAGCTTACAGCTGGTATACTAAAATAAACAAAAACATGCAATATAATATATTGTTATTATATATTTTAATCGTTATTGCACTTGTCAGTTAATGGTACATTGCAAATCATGTCAGAGCCATCGTCTATTGAAGACAGAGATAAACTTCTGTCATCATCTTGGTCTCCTCTAATTAGGGTTGCTTAGACACATTGCTTGTATAGCAACTTTTATTTATATGACTTGAAAACTGCGGTATACGTATTACTAGATTAAAAACAACAAAGTAAAGATGATCTGTCACCTGTTTTTGCGATGTCGCCGCGGTATTTGAACAGAGTCAGGCATACAGACTTTCAAAACTAAGTTGACATAACGGAATGCACGATGCTAAGCTTTTCATGATGATCATTATATTTTAAGCATAGCAGTGTGCACAGGTTATTAATGTTCACCCCTACATGGTTGACTTTATATAGCTTGGATAACTTCAACACTTTCTTTCTACAGCTAGTTTCACACATGTCGTGAAGAAGTTTGCAATTATTCTGAAGACTTATAATTCCTGAAACATAGATACAGTCGTCTTAATGATTAAATGTTAAGCAATTATCAATTGTTAAAACTATACCCAAGGCTTTCAAGTATCACTGTATGTGTAACGATCGCAGTAATAATCTTGATCATTCCGACCACGTGCGTTTTTTTGCGGGGAAAATGAAGAGGTTACAATCGCTGAAGGATAAAGCATGTTTTCTTTGTGACAAACATTATAAGATACTAGCGAGATCTATAGGTTGTGAAGAGAATTCAATTACCATTTGTTATGAGTAAAATTTTTTGTGTGTATTAAAAAAGAAAAAGGATTAAGTGTGGAAACAAACATAAGCATTTGCAATTTGCCACTTGCTATTTCGTTCGCTCTTTTGACGAAGTTCGATCATTTTCAAAGACAAATCAAGTTTTATGTGCGTATGTGAACAATCAGACCATTATACCGGAACAGTTAATACATTGCATTGGCTGTATCTGGCATGTGTCTGGTACGTACTTGATACGTCTTGGGGCTTCATTTTTAATCGCTGGGATTTAGGTAGTCCATGATTACGTCATGATTACTTACTACAAACAGTAAACATTTTAGCGTTCCGGAAAAGACTACTCACAAAACTTTGCGAGCTTGGACAAAGGTTATTCGCATTCTTTAATTTTCACTCGCATTTTGCAAGTATGCAAGCTTAATTTCGAACCCTTTAACATGTTGTTTGAATTTGAAACCCTTTAAACAAGTAGCGGTAATCGACAGTGAATGAGTGATCTTGATATACTTGTCCACTGGATATGTAAAATTTCTAAGTTGACAGAAATATATATCAGTTTTCAGTTCAAAAAGTTCACTCAGCTTTGATCATCATCCTTTCTCAATTTATAGTTAGTGTGTTTAAAAATGTTTATATGGTCTATTATAGTATAGTATACAAGACTTAGTGTTGTGTTTATTTCATTGTACATGTACATGTATTATAAATTTAAGAAGACTTTAATACATGTAGTATTTTAGTTCTTTATTAACTCGCAAATATTGAAATTGCTGTATGATTCACTGTTGATCATGATGTGTGTTGTTTTAACTTTTAGAGTGTAGACTTCCATGAAAGAGGGAAGAAACATCAGGAAAATGTAAAGCTAAAAATAGAGGAGGTAAGGACTAAACTTCTACGTTATACTAAAGAACTTACGCAAAACATAGACTTAGGCACATATTTAAGGCTCAAATAAAATCTTAATTCATTAAATATATTCAACATTAAACATTTATTTTTCAGATATTTTGTTCTTATTGTACTAAATGCTGTCTGACTTATTTTGACATAATCAGCTGTTAAAGAATTAGTAAGAGCCAACATTATTGCGTAACTTTACATTTTTCCTAAGTGCTTTAGTAAAACAGTTTCCTGTAGTTTCCTGTAGATTCATCATTATGTGAGGGTCCTTAATTTAGGGGATTGAAAATTCAGCTAAACCATAATTTTCAAAGTTTACAGCAATATAAGTTTCATGTTTTGTCTACTTGTATGATACATTTTAGAAACCACCACTTTTAGTAGTTATAAAAATCTTTCTGTTGGAAAGAACGAAAAACAATGTGATCACAAAAATGACTGAGTTCACTCCTAAAGAACAAAACACATGTTAATTAACAAATAAAAACAAAATGGCTTTGAGGGCAATATGACAGTTTACGGACTGGGCAGTCCAAGCTAGAATGGTATATGGCCCGAAGCGAAGTTGAGTGCCATATTCCGTTCTAGCTTGGACTGACCAGTCTGTAAACTTCATATTGCCAGAAAATAATTTAGTAACAATCTATGTTATTAATCAAAACTGAAACATAAAAGGTCTGAAGTCAAAACCGTTTAAACACTTTTTTTAGAGACCAACAATATTTCTTTCGAAAAAAAGCTGTCTTATATGTCGTATGCTGTGTACTGTAACATTCTACCTATTTTAACACAGCATAAAACCTGTATTGGCCAATATATCGAAACAGTCGATACAGAGTTGTACGCCCTTGGTCAATAAACAGTTTGCTCCGGGCTTTCATAGCGATTTAATGACCGGGTGACGTCACATTGAAATAAGAACAAATTATGCAAATGAGTTATAATATCAGTCTTTAAACATGTGTTCTCTTTTTTCATGATTTGTCTATTTAGTGCTATTTTATTCATGCCAATGCTTTTTATCATTGACTGATAATCAAATTTTGAAAATCAAATTTCACCTGCATAAGAAAATCTTACCTCAGACATATTGCTTTAAAGTCCAAATTATCACAGTGTAAAGTGTCATAAATGTGTTTGAAGGAAATGAAGGATTAAACATGATTTGATTATCTTTGCAGGCCAAGAAGAAGGGCACAGCTAATGAAAAGAAGAAACTAAAGGAAAATGAGTACATGGCAAGAATGGAAAAGGTAATCTAACAATCCCTGTTGCTTTATACATGTGTACTTTGAGTTTGATTGTGAAGGAGGCAATTCTTCTAGTTTAAATCAAGCTCGAATCTGTTCCTGGAACCAACCAGTACTGAGCAATGAGGGTAAAATTTCTTGCTCAATGAAACTTTGGAAGCGAACTTCCGGAAAGGCTTTTACCTATAAGAAGCCAGATGCAATAGCCACTGTGACACTCCCCCCGTGACACTCCCCCCTCTAACTCAGTCATTTACGTGTCAGACTGGGAATGCTGTTAGAATGTGACTTTTTCCACTGATATATTTTATAGGAAAGTTGTGAGTAACTTGTTAAGAATATTGCCTCTTGCTTTGTACTTTAGTTGCCACTATATTTCCAACAACTGTCAACAAATGCTTTTTAATAGAATTAACATTTGTTATATGGCATTACTTGTTTCCAGTGTAAAATAACCTTTACAAATAACTTAATATTAGATTAGTGTAACATAACTTAATGACATAAGCTGCTTTATACAAACTCCAAAAGTTGGTAAAACAAACAAACAAGTGAGTTGAGTCAAAGATTGATTAATGCTGATTTGTACATTAAGAGTGTGGAGATGTAGTGAGTCAAATTTCATGAAATCTCACTGATATGAAAATCTATCCATTTACAGAACAGTTTGTTTATTAAAGCTGAGTCTAGCATGATAGATTTCAGAAATACTTTGTACAATTTGTTTAAGGCAGCGATGGCGGCTTTCAAGAAAGATTTGGAAGAGAATCCAGAGTTGGCCAAACAATATAATGTAAAGGTTCCACAAGGTAAGCTGATGATCCATAACTATAAACATATGCATGGGTAGTCTAGTGATTAAAGACATACTGTATACAACAGAGAGACATACTGTATACAACATAGAGACATACTGTATACAACATAGAGACATACTGT
>ENA-OREC01001247-OREC01001247.1-marine-metagenome-genome-assembly--contig:-NODE-1247-length-12527-cov-13.017430_pt1 | contig 12527 bp, 7 predicted proteins | sample MGYA00248626_ERZ508543 | MGnify/ENA primary metagenome ERZ508543 (study PRJEB26211, sample SAMN05518279) | marine metagenome | isolation source: Puget Sound, Washington, USA | host: Bankia setacea... | reverse complement strand
ATCATCATCATCATCATCATCATCATCATCATCATCATCATCATCATCATCATCATCATCATCATCATCATCATCTTAAGTGATTGTATCACTCTACAAGGAATATACTCGCAATTCAATAGACTATTTACATACACAGCAGGCAGGACTCACTGATATCAAAAAAGGATAAACGGATAAAAAACAACTGGTTTTAATATGCAGTGTGTTGGCCGTCCAGATCTGTTTTGAAAGCATCCAGGCTGGTCTGGTCAACGGTGACTTGAGGTAACTTATTCCAGAACACTATGTCCAGTGGCGGGGAAGAAGCTATTTTGGAAGATGACAGTGCGGGTTCTTATTTGGCTGAGGCGTTGAGTATGTCCTCTGTTGGACCTGACATTGATAAGGGGGTGGGGGTGGGACCTGGTACTATATCGACAATGTTGTGGAGTATCCTAAAGAGCATGGTTGTTTTGGTGTTGATGCGCCCCTGTTGGAGGGTGTCCCATTTGAGGTCAGTTAGCATGTTAGTGACGGTGCTTGTTCGGGCGTAGTCATGTTTCACGAATCTTGCAGCTCGACGTTAGACCATTTCTAGTTGGTTGATCTGACACTCAGTGGGGAGACCAGACAGATTAGGCGTACAGTGGGTCGAACGTATGTCTTGTACGCGTTAGACTTGGCGCTTGAAGGGCTGGACCGAATATTTCGTTTGATGTAGGACATGGTTGAATTAGCTTTGCTGGTGATGCTATCGATGTGTTTTTTTCCAAGAGAGGTTTGAAGAGATAGTAACTCCAAGATATCTGGCATGGCCAGCGGTGTTCAGTACTGTAGTGGTGATGTGGATGACTTCACATGTATCAGGGTTAAAAGCCATCTGTCATTTTCCCAAGATTGAAGACTATAAAGATCGTGTTGAAGTTGGCGTGAGTCGTCAGGGCTACGGATGGTGCGATACAGAAGGCAATCATCGGCGAAGAGCCGAGCCGTTGATTGGACTTTGGAAGGTAGGTCATTGATGTAGGCTATGAAGAGAAGAGGTCCAAGGACGCTGCATTGAGGGACGCCAGAGGTGACAGGTGAGGTAGCTGAGAAAGAGCCCTTAAGGACAACCTGTTGAGTATGTGAGGGTAGAAAGTCTTTAATCCAGATGTGCCTCTTATTCCAGTGGTCCAGTTTCTGAAGCAGACGGGTGTGTGGGACCTTATCAAATGATTTGGAGAAGTCCAGTAGGACGGCGTCGATTTACTGGTTATTGTATGTTCCTTTTGCTAAGTCGTTGATGGTTAGTAGAAGCTTAGTGTCGCAAGAGCGTTTTTTTTCTGAACCCATGTTGGTAATCGGAAAGAATGGTGTGTGAGTCAAAGTGAGACTGATGTTACTGAAGATGATGTGTTCTAGTACGTTGCAGGAGACTGATGTTAGAGAGATTGGTCTGTAGTTTGATGGTGATGAATGATTTCCCTTTTTAAAGACAGGTGCGACAAGGGCGGTTTTCAAGTCAAGAGGGATCTGACCTTGGTCCAGAGACAGTTGAACAAGTTTTGCTAATGGTGTACATTTATTTCAAGATTAGGACCATCGCTTAAGAAACGTTTTCGTTCTCATCAAAGCGTTATTACAATAAATGTCACATCTACGTAACATACACACACGCCACATATAAAGCGCTGTAACCATAGCAAGTTTAGCGTTACGTCACATATTTTAAAAACGCTGTAACCATAGCAAGTTTAGCGTTACGTCTCATATTTTAAAAACGCTGTATCCATAGCGTTACGTCACATATTTTTAAAACGCTGTATCCATAGCGTTACGTCACATATTTTAAAAACGCTGTATCCATAGCGTTACGATACCTTCACTTTACGTCACGATGGAAGCATTTCTATATGCTTACGCAGCGTCATATTCAATGTGCTGTTGCAATCGTGTAGTTGTTAACGTCAAAGACAAAACGTTGTTAATATGCTGTAGTTAAGTTGCAAAATGTTTCCATGTATCAACGTTGAACTAAACCGACATTTTAAACTAGCAATAACGTAAATAAGTTTACGTTGTTACCGTAGAATGAAGTCGCCTCAAGTCGCTGTTAACAAAGAAAGACCTACTTTACGTCACATTTTTATTTTTTCCATGAACTTACGTTATGTCAAAGTGTTGTAACCATTAGCAAGATTTTGTCTCACTTATTAAGCGTTTTTATAATTTACTAATGTTGTATCTCAGTACACAGTACACAGTCAATAGCTAGGCTTACGTCACATACACTGCGTCGTTACCATGGACTACTTATACGGCACAAATAAAACGTTGTCTTTCTTGATACAATATTATAAACTGGCTTCAAACATGAAACGCTGTCACAAAAAGATAACATATAGCTTTCCGTTGCATAATTTAAAACCTTGTTACATTTATCTAGACACGTCATAAAATGAATGCTTTATCGGCTATAAGTTTGCACGGTGGCCTACTCTGGATTTTTGAAACAACGTGTGGAACCACCTTAAGGTAGATTAACGTGACAAAGTAAACGCTGTTACCATGGACTGACGTCAGCCCCCTTTTAAACAATAACCGAGTCTAACGTAACGTTTTTGACGCAACATCAGATAGACTAACGTCAAAGATAAAACGTTGCTACCATGAAAACCGTTACGTCAAACCGTTGTAACAAGACTTAGGTCACTGGAAGAACTGTATTATTACAATCTAGCACTACGTCGTAAATTAAACGTTGTAACCATGAAATAACGTGATGTCAAAACGTTGCTACCATAGTATGCTAATATTACGTCAAAGGAAGAGCGTTGTCATTACAAGCTAGCGTTACGTCGCATATAGAACATTGTTGCTATAAAATAAGGTGATTTCAACGTTGTTACCATTAGCTGCTAATCTTACGTCACATGAAGAGCGTTGTCAGTACAAGCCAGTGCTACGTAGCAAATGTAACGTTAATAACATGAACTAACGTGATGTTAAATGTTGTTACCATTAGCTGTAATATTACGCCACAGCAAGAGCTTTGACATAACAAGATAGCGCGCTACGTTGCGGATTGAACGTTGTTACTATGAAATAAGGTGATGTCTAAACGTTGTAACCATTAGCTGCAGTATTACGTCACATGAAGAGCGTTGTCATTGCAGCTATCCTGGCGTCGTAAATTGAACGTTGTTACCATGAAATAACATGATGTGAAACGTTGTAACCATTAGCTGCTAATTTAACGTCACAAGAAGAGCGTTGTCATAACTAGCACGACATCGCAAATGGAACGTTGTTACCACGAAATAACGTGATGTCAAAACGGGGTAACCATTAGCTGATAATCTAACGTCACATAAAGAGTGTTGTCATTACAAATTCTTACCCAAATGTTTTCCCATATTTTTGGAGCCACTCCCCGTCAGTGACATTGATGCCCTGTAAACAATGATGTGTTTATTTAATAAAAGCAGCATCTTTATTTAACAGTTTACAATCAATCTTACAGTTACATGTTACATAGAATATACCATGTATTTACATTGTGGCCTCTCGTTTACTCACATACACCATACACACAACTTAGAACCTCTCTCGCACTCGTCACTGCAGCTTTAGACCATTGTGTTTGGTTTCTTGACACACAACACATACAGTCCATATTTATATTTGGAAAGTTGAATTTTCTAAATTTCTAAAAAAAAACAACTTTATATCTGTCAGTTTCAGCTCATTTCAACAGCTTCAATCGTCAAGCGCTACAAACGACACTTAGAGCCGTTTTGTTCTAAGTAACACACTATTATACTATCTGCCTGTTTCCTACTTCAAACACATGCATTGTACTTTGTTTAGTGCATATATATATATATATACAAGTACATGTGTATAAGACGCATACTACCATTGTTTATGTTGAACACGACATATGATTAAAAAATGTAAAGAATGTAAACTGTTTAAAATCTAAGACAAACACATGTCGCCTATATTCTTACTACGCTATGTATTGACGTACGAACCATTAACATACCCGTCTTATTTGTTCTACAAGGTTGCCTATAAAGGGCCATGGTGTAGGTCCTGGGATACCATACCTCTTTAGTACTGTAAAATGTCGGTACACATACCTGGAAATGAACACACACTACGCGTCACGATACACGGGTGCGTACTCAGCATTCAGCGGATTATTCAAACAATGTAAAATTCAATAGATTTAAATTTTGTATTAAAAACATGGACGCATTAAACCTTTTCTCTATTCTGCACATGTCCAGCTTAAAAAATGTGAATTTAATACAAGTTACATCTAACGATGAAATAAACAACTTAAATTGATCAAAACAAACCAGTTTAACACACAGTATAATTGTAATACTTAAAATGGATATAATCGCGGCTTATGGAGGACCTAGTTAGGGCATAATATCAGTAGTAAGTAGACGCCAAAGAATGCAAATGTAGCAACCTTAATAAAAAAATGGCGGATAATTATAAAACGATGGAAGACAAGAACAGGCGCAACATGTCCTCCCTGAATAAACGTAGTTATACTAAACTGTTTCCGATTCTTCAAACTTGTGTACACAGTCTAATTTTCAAAGTATCGTTATTACATGATTTTCATTTACAGAATATGTTGTCGTTTGTAATCCAACGTGTTCATGGTACAATCATTACACTCTCCATAATGTGCGAATTCAATTGTGCTAACATTATGTGTCAAAGGTTGTCAGAGGACAATATCGGGTAGACCTGGTACGATAAGTTCAATGAAAAGTCAATGTCTTACACCACATCTAGTAAAAGTATAAATGAATACGATAATATAATGCCAAAGTTGTATGATAATAATGATAATGATACTAGTTATGAATAGTATAATTTAATGAATAACGACGATACCGACCCCGATGTTGCTAATGTCATGTCAAAAATCCGATGTTTGTTTTCGAAACAACCAAACTGATTTAAATGATAGGGTATACTCGCGGCGCAATGAAAATGACAAGAACATATTTCAAAACTTTATGACATAATCATAAAGTAACTACACATACTGTATTTTCTGATCTAACAGAGATGTATACAACATAGATGATATCCACTTTAAACTATTAAAGAAACATCGATCATAATTCCAAAAGGCATATGTTGGTTATTCATTTGTTAGCTTTGAATTTAGTTTTCGAAAAAAAAACACCATTTGAAACTGTAAACTTACACTATGTACATCGTAACTACCAGCACCACAATGTTCGTAAGGTAACTTGGTGACACGTCTGTAGCTTCAGAATGGGCCATGTTATAATTCACGTAACTCGTTCACTCACTTTTCTAATGTCTGATCACTTTTTTACCAACCGCCTGAAACGTTTCCTGGATCCCTTACCTCTCTCCTCTTCCAGCTGGTTCTGGATGTTTGTACACACTGTGACAATTTATATACCCATACAATAACATATATCCAGACGTAAAGACGAAAGGGCTGTAAGAAACAGAGTACACAGAAGCAGATAGAACCCTTTCGCATTCACCCCTCGAGTCAAACAACGTTAAAAGGTAGCACACCAAATTGTCGCAGGTCAGCGAGGCATCAAACAAACAAGCCGTACAAATAATTTCTGTTGACGTTACTATTTTAAACTAATTTCCGATACAACGACCAATCAGTTAACAGCGTCCTTTTCTTGGACAACCGACAATAATAAAACAGGTATTCTCAGTAAGTAATTGACAGTGTAAGTCATTCAAAATGTTCATGAAATCACAAACGATAACTAGAACATATTCATTCATTTTTCTGTTATGTTTGTATAAAATAGATGTTAAACAATTGACCGAGTCATACATGCATACTAACCTACGTACTACACATTCTATATATACACTGTCCAGTTAATTGACATTACCACAACATCTCTATTTGTCATATATAGTTATGTGTTCCGTATTTTAACCAAATGCAAGGTGTGTATATACATGTAGATAACCTATATTCATTGAGCTAGATATTGACTCTCACGTGCTTATCAGTCGTTTGTTCGAGATAAGATAAACCTGGTTTAAGACACACATCTATATTTTGGTCGAGTTCTTTTTAAAATAAAACACTAACTGCAAATCGAGTTGCAGTTGATATGTCACAGATAAAACGTTGCTACTGTGATTAATTGTTACGTACGAGTATATTTGTTCATTAGCATGTATTTAGTTTGTTACGTTTTGTGTATTTGCAGGATGTCTGATATAGATATAATACAAATGAATCAGATATGGTGTTTGTGTTCCGTTGATTGGTCCCCAGACATCCTCGACAGGACATATACCTTGAGTACAAGCACCCACACCCGATAACCTTCATTGGACACATATGCTTGTCCTCAAGTGACAAACATGATCAACTTTATTGTCCAAAGAGATGGACATTCATGTAGCACCTTCGTGTAATATATATAACAAGTTAATCATGGTTTAGATGTAATTTGCATTTACTTGATGTATTATCATTTATTTTTTGACAACTGAACGTTCCATCTCTAACCTATTATATAACTGATTTATATTGTCATACATTGCATTGCTATATTTGGGTTGAACTTGGGACCACAGTAAACTAACTTGTCAGTAGACATCATTGCCGTTCAACTGTCGATTTTGAATAACCTTCTCTTCCTTATTGCTGACATTAATTTAAAAAAAAGTACACTCATTTACTGTACCAAGGGTTTCAATTGTACCAACATTTCAACTCCAAGAAAGTCAAGTACATCAAGCCTTGTGTTGTATTCACGTGTAAAAGTGATGTTGAATGTATCTGATAATGGACGTTATTCTAGGGATCAAGGTCTGATTCACCTCCTGACTACGCTGTGTATGTTAGGTCTCAAATAAGTATAGGAAATACAAACATAACAGTAAATATTCTATAAATCATATTTAATCATGTTTCTGTAGAAGTACAATCTATACATAACAAACTATTACAACAACAACTTGTATAACACCGAATGAACTCGAACATACAGACACAAAGGTCAATAATTAGTGCACGGAGGTATAGTTATGTACATATATATATATAATGCTTACACATAAAATACGTACATTTATCCTAATGTCTGACGTGAAGTAGAATTGTTTATCGCAAAATTGTCTCTCCTATTTCTTATATTTGCTATGGTAAATGTCATTTAGATAATCACTCTTATTTTGGGGACACATTAGTAAATACATGCAACAATACGAGTATATAAGCAGGAAACTCTGCACATAAATAGTATATTGGTAATGTTAGATGTAAAGCGGTCTATTTTATATAGACATCTATAACAGTTACCTCGTTTAGTTACTGTTTATGTAATACTGACCTAACACCAAACATAAGTGATACCAACTATTGCAGTTAGTTAATGAAAGTTACTTTGTTGAATAAGAATCAGACAGTGGGTATAAAAGGTTACTAAAGCAATGTTTACTCTTCTGTTGTTGTTGTTTTCAAAGAAGGGCAGACAACCTCTGTTTGCTCATTCTAAATATTACAAGTAGGCACGCCGATATCAGTTAATAAGAGCACACACTACTTATACAACAGACAACCAATAAGAACATTACATCAACGTTGTCATGGTGAACATCCACAATAGGCTGACAGCTACATCTCTCATAACTACATGTATATTATGTGAAAACAATTTTTCTTATCACATTGTAAGAATCAGCTGTTAGACACAAGATAGCGTTGCATGGCTTTCATCACACAAGTTATGTCTTTATTGCAAACTTAGCTCGATTTTAATTAATATGTTAATGCTTGTTTTGAATGCTGATATCAACAACACCCTCATTGCTGTTGTGAGTGGAAAGTCATCACCTCATTTAGCGTCGTTCCACCCTTACGCACACTTCTTCCTTTGGTCTTAGAAGCCCTAAATGTGTCAGCTGTAATGGTACCTGAAATTCAAAACGAACAGTGAAACAAACTTTGATAACGTTTTTGATATAAAACTCTTTTAAGCAATTTAACGTAACTCTTGGTTAATATCCTACTTTCTATCGAATTCAATTCTCTCATTATGGCTTGCACCAATGTCACTTAGTATATATTATGTTTTGCGACAGAACAATGTGTGTATACATCGTTTAATTTCTGAAAATAAAATGATTGCAGAGTAAGAAGGAGGTTGGTATACAACACACCATGTATTTTAGTACGTGCCATGGCGGAATCTGTTCTTTTTACTATTTTCATTTGATGCTTTTTTACTTATGTTTTTCACATACATATATGTTTTTTTGTTTGTTTATGGCGTCAGTAGTTTAACTTGGGCTACTGTTCTTGGTAATGCCTTATCCGACTGACTCCCATATTTTATCAAATATCGCATTGTCTAACTGCTTAAATACATACCTGTGTTTTATCACATCTCACAAACTTGACTTTCCTCAACACATGTACAAGTGCAATCTTGGCTTCAACCAGGGCCAGTCTCATACCTATACAGTGACGAGGTCCTTCACCGAACGGTAGGTACGGGATCCCGTTCACTTTCATCGCAGCTTTGCTCTCTGGAGAAAATCTGGAAAGCGATATTAACAGAGAGTGTTACCTTCTTTCTAATGACATGGTGACATCATTAATTGTACATTGACATATTTAGATACACCACATTTGTTCGTCCTCATAGTATGTCATCAAGAATTCATACACGTGTATTTAATTGGTTTTTGATATGGTATACTGTCTTTTTCAACTTTACACGTACCATTCACATAATTCACGGATAACGCACCAGAACTCAATATTAATGTTAACATTACTCCTGTTTATATCATGATTATGAAACAAAAGTACATGGTTAGTATACTATCATTCCTATTACTTGAACAAGTATCTACCTCTCCGGGATGCACTTTTCTGGCTCAGGGTAGTATTGGGCATCATTATGGATGTGCCAGACGGGTACAACCACGGAACTGCCCTTAGGGATCGTTTTATCCCCAAGTATGATGTCCTCTGAAGCTTCACGTACCAGTCTGAAAAGAAAATCCTATCTTTTAACTGAAAGGACTAGAACTCAAATGTGGGTAGGCGTGGTTTTAAACAAGCTGTAAAGTTAAACTACCGCACAACCCTAGTTGTTTATGTGAGCATTTAGATTAATCATACTTTGTAAAATATATTCATGTTCAACAGGATCCGCCTCTGTTTAGTTGACTTGGATTCACAACTTTTATGGAGACTTTTTTTTATAACCATTACAATTTAAAATGTAACACATAACACTAACATAATTTGCATTTAATTTAACATTAACTCGTGCAAGTGAAGTGATTAAAATATGCAGACTAGGTAACTTTAAACACATACAAGAAACTAGGAAGATATAAATATCGATGCAAACGGGTATGACTTTATTGATTCACAATATAGCTTATGTAATAATCGTAGGAAAATATGTGAAAGGTCTTTAACTTGGAGAAAAGTCACCTGAATGTATGGTTATAACAAAGTGTCACTAATGACAGCCAATGCCACAATGCTTACCTTGGGATTGGAGGGTACATACGCAGAACTTCATCTATAAACATATCCATGTAAGAGAGGCTGGCAATCTGTTCATATGTTGGGCTACCCTAAATATAAAATTGAAGCGTATCTTAGCATGTTTCAGTTGGTCGATTCTTATAATGATCACGTTCTTAATTTGAACACAAATGGCAAACTGCGTAACTGTGATTAGTGATAATACAGAGTAAGTTAAATAGTCTTGCTGTATTCTACGTGTATTTCATAAATAAAGAAAAAACAACTGTACGTTTATGTAAATCCGAGCGGAAAACAAACTTACATCACCAATTTTCGTCTCGATTTCTTCAATTAGCTTTGCGTCAATTTCTGGATGAACAGCCAACGTGTGGGAAGAATATCTCATCAGACTGGCCGTGGTTTCATATCCAGCCAAGAAGAACAGAAACGCTTGTGCACTGATCTCATCGTCAGACAACTCTAAGGTTAAACATATAGACGATAAACACATGTTAAGATAAATAGTAAGCTTGCGTAAAGTACAAAACAAAAAGATTCAAAAAATAAAAAAGCTATGTTACAATTACCATTTAATCAAAAGACACTTACATGTAAAACAATAGTTTGGACAAGTAAGAGTATATCGTCTTTGCCACGCACATGATTAACATAAAACGTTCTCCTATGCTGGAGGTTAACAGAATAAATATCACTTAAAACAACTTTTTAAATTATCAATTTCTTTATTGTCATCCTTCACGTTCGATTCTCTTACTTTCTACGGTCGCTGTGTTCCCATTTTCGTTCCCACTTGTTTTGGTATCGACTCCATTGCTGCCGTCTAGTTGACCGTCCAACAACATCTGGATGAAATCTATTTGCCCCTGCTCTGGCTACAAAAAAGTTCGTTTAATCAATAAGAAACCAAAAGTATGAGTGTATGCACCACTGAAACTGAATTGCAATTTTTGCACGCTGAGTGGGGTTCGGGTATTGGGAACTATATGTGGATAGTTTCTTGGCCTAACCTGACGCTGATTTTGTGTTGTTTCTATAGTATTTATTGCATGGACTCTGTTTGCTCTGAGATTAAGTTTTCAAATATCGCATTGTAATTTAGAGTAATCACGATATAAACATATACTCTACCATTTCAACAAATCGCACTCAATGTCTTACACTAACTATTAATCAATCACGTGTTGTTGTCTAGAACAATCTGTTAATATTAAAGTGTTTGGACAATTAAAAGAACAATTGTTTCAGACAGTTAAACACTTGACAAAGCTTACCTTTTTGCTTTTCCTTTTGTCGTCAATAAGCATTTGTCCAGTCTTCTCGTAAAAGTCGAAATACTTCTGTGGAAATCGTGAAATCCCAAGCCACGACAAAAACTTTCCCAAAATCGGCAATACGGCTGTAAATATCATAAGAAAGCTCGTTTAGAAATTCGTTATCTAGGCTGTGCTTAGTTGAAGGCAAATAACGTGGCATCGCTAAATACAAAATAATAGTAACTACAACACATAGTTTATATTGTTACTTTACGCATATATCTAGCTTGATACATGTCTAGTTCATATTCTATTCAGCCTAGCTTGTGTGGTATTGCCAAATGAAAATAGACACACGACACAATATAAATGTATCACCGGGCTTTTAAAAGGTACCATAATATAAAGATAAATGAAATATCAAACAAGTCTATATAATATATATATATATATCACAGATTAAATGATGAATGATTGAAATATACATACTTGCTATTAAAAACATAATCTTTGCTTTAGGGGTGCGTTCAAATATACGATCTACATTGGCAACAAACGGGTCGTCTTGTTGATTCTGGGAGTCGATGTCAATACCAAAAGCAGTAGATGCTATAGAGTCCATGGTGAAATGTGTATAGAACCTGAAGAGGTGAAGAGGAATGATGACTAGAATTTGATAAACTGGTTTAGTTTTAACTGTCTTCGAAGTTCAGTATCAGGTTATACAAAGTCATGTATTTTAACCAATGTTTTACAATGATAAACACTACTTGGCAGTCAAACATTATAGTGTGTTGGATTAATACCGAAGTTAACAAAATCACTTATGTTTCGTCATGGGCTCTAACATACATGCATATACTAATAAACCAACAGCGAGATCACAGTGCTACGTCGTATGGCTATTAACTTCAAGTATATGGTACCCACATCAAGGAGATCTCGGGACATGCGGAAACAACGAGTAGATGCGTTGTTTGGGTGAATTTCATTGGAAGTAAGACTATCAGAATGAACTAGTCACGGTCATTTACAACTCTGATAACACATACTCATCTTACCATCTTATTTCAAGATCTTCATCACAACGTTTGGTGAGATTCCTTATCAACGTCTCAGCCTTCTTATTCAGTATCGGAACAAACTGAAATAAAAGCCACACCACGTTAACATTGACATAAAGGTACGTATAGCAGATGTTTCATGGCCAATTTCTAGCGTCCTACACAATTTACTCAAACAATTTTTAAAAATACACCTATTCCATTTGCTGACTCAGTGGTACATACACTGCAAGTTGTTACACATGTGACTCATTTAAAACCATAGTAGAGTAGTAGTCTCAACTTGAAAAATAACAACTGTTGGACGTATGGGTTACCTGTCTAAGTCTGGTTGTACTGAAGGCTGGGGTGAGCATATTCCTTGTCTGTTTCCATCGTCTACCTCGCATACTAAATAACGTATTGGCCAACAGTTTAGGAGCACCTGGCTGATCCTATCGAGTATAAAAGTATACTAATATAATAAAGTATTGACTGTTGTTGATTACTTAATTGATTGTCATATTTTGAAACTACAGATGTTGTAATTTCGTTTAAAAACACAGTTGCAAGTTATTATTTTATGAATTTTATTTGTTAAAAACTGTGTTGTAGATCCATAGTATCAGTGTATATGTTGAACACAGTAGGTAAGTAAACCACCAAATATAAATACATGTGTATCAGTGTATATGTTGA
>ENA-OREC01001246-OREC01001246.1-marine-metagenome-genome-assembly--contig:-NODE-1246-length-12530-cov-13.096844_pt1 | contig 12530 bp, 5 predicted proteins | sample MGYA00248626_ERZ508543 | MGnify/ENA primary metagenome ERZ508543 (study PRJEB26211, sample SAMN05518279) | marine metagenome | isolation source: Puget Sound, Washington, USA | host: Bankia setacea... | reverse complement strand
TGTGTGTGTGTGTGTGCGTTCGTGCGTGCGTGTGTGGCTTGCGTTTGACAAAACCCTGAAGCACAAGCTGGTTGAAGTCTCCGTGATGGTAGGTCGAGTCGGAAATCCAAGACAATTAATCTCACAACTTCCTCAAAAATGTTGGTCAGAGACAAGATCTGTACCAAAGAGAAGTATTGCTAAATTCACATGATAAACAGAGTTATGTTACGTGAGTCCGAAACAACTTGAAAGGTCCCCGCAGTTGCCATGTTGATGAAACTATCCTCATTACTTAGTACTGGCCAAGGAACGGATTCGAGCGTGATTTACATAATAATATAAGCAGACAGTAACTGTTGTTGCTTCTAACACAATCAAACAACAAATTACAAAATTTAGTATAAACTAACATTTTAAAACGGTCCTGAAATTGTCTCCTATACACAAAGAAGGAAACCAATTGTGTTTTATTTATTGTTAATATATGACTGCACTACTTTTACCTCACGTGAAAAAGTTCTTAACGAAATACTGTCAGAATCGAATTTATATAAATCACTCTATATTTTATAATGAGTTCTATATCTCTTGTTAGACATTGTTGTTTTTATTAAAACATGGTTTGCACAAATAGTATAGTCAATGGGAAACAGAAACAAACATAACATAAATGCGATCCTATTTTAATGTGTGAATACGATTTTAGTATTTCGGACCTTTATGTCCGAGAACTGATACACTTTATTTTTGACGCTGGTTCTGTAGTTTACAATTAGAACTTACAGGACCGAATTATATCAATCGAAAGATTGAGAAGGTGTTTAGTGATGCAAAAAAGCACTAGTAAAAGTTGCATCGTAAAATCGTCTTTGTAAAAGTTGAATCGAGGGTCATTGAAATATGTTTTATCGCGGAAATAAATCATGGGTACTCGTTCTGGTGCGTGTAATTAGATCACTCGTGCTTACGCACTCGTGAATTAATTCATACGCACCGAACTCGTACCAATATTTTGTTACCGCGATAAAACACGGGTACATATGTTTTATTTCGTAAATTACATTTTGTTTTATATGCACAGCTTTTTTTCAAATAATAAACTCTACCAAACGTATCTTAGTGTGCGTGGTTTTTATCAATGAAGCATTCACTGCACGAAACAATGTTTCTTCAATTTTAGTATTTAGTATTTTAATATTTAGTGTTTGTAAGACTGTACATGTATTAACATCCAATATCTATTGCACTATGTATAATAATGATATAATCTCTATGTGCAGGTGTATGCCATCATGTGTGTGCTTTATGTGTATACCAACTCCGGTATATGACAGGCCTCGAAAAAACGTTCTAACTGTAAACTGTTAGACCTTGTTAATTGTATTCTCCATGCTCACGAATTACCATATGTGTCTCTGGTATCGCGTCATCTGAACCAATGGCTTACACTAGATATATGTATATAGATTCACGTTCACACATTTGAGTGCACACTTCTTTTTAACGTGTCGGCGAATAGGGAAAACAACATTTTCATTTGTTTTGACCACGGACCTATATATTTATAGGTCAGTGGTTTCGACATTCAAATTATATTTTTTCAATTTAGTTCAACATAATCAGTTCTATCAACATGAACTTGTTTATGATTGGAATAAAGTTAACGTTAACCAACTGTAGGGGATATGTGATGTTGAGCCACGCATACATCTTGATTATCCTAAGATAATACATTTGCCCGAAACTTTTTACAATCGCAACAATATACCTGTAGCTGTGAACTATTTTATTTTAAACACGCGTTATGATTTGATTACGCCCATGCAGTTTTATTAAAAGGCCTCGCATTTTATGCTCCCCAAAGGGGATATAATCGCCGCTTTGTCCGTCCGTCCGTCCGGTACCTTGTCCGGCAAATAACTTTAAAACTACTGTTGACATTTTAAACAAACTTGGTATAGATAGATGACAATGAGGTGAAGGGCAGAATGCAAGAACCATACTCCTACCCTGTATATTTACAGTGGTATCTCCCCTTAACCATTGTTTATAACTGTTGTCTGTCCGGGCCATGTCTTGGAAAGTACATATGGGATTGAAATTAAATCCATATGTTTTTTTTCATTCGTAAACTATCTAATCAGAGGAGCAGAATTAATATGATATCTAATCTTGTTTTCTTATCCTGAACTATATTATGAAGTAATCTATCTTTATACATATGTACATGTATGTTTGTATGCTATTTATCCAATAAATACAGTTTAAACTAAATTAAACTTGGTACATACATAGATGTTAATAAGAGGAAGTGCAGAAGACAAGAACCATAAGCATATCTTACATTTTACTTGAGTTATCTCTCCTTATTACTTTTCATAAAAGGTGGTTTTCTTTGTCATGTCTTTGATGTACAAGTGCTGTTTGATTACAAGATGTGCCTTTTATAGACAATAGGGATTTGGGGAGCATTCCTCGCTTCCAACGATTTCCTTGTAAGAAGCCGATAACTACATGCAATGATTAGAAAGCGACGAGTTACCTCTCTTTTCAACAGGTGCGGGTTTTCCCGCGTTGTCCTAGCGTTATTCCAACAACGTGTGGATTTTACAAGCAGTAAATATATATTTTTGTGTGTGTATGAAATAGACGTCACATAAATAAAAGACCATACTGGAAAAATACATTTAAGATTGTTGAGTCTAAACCGAAGCTTAAATTTCATATCAGGAATTTATGAATTTATTTTTTGTTGCAGCCACGCGGTCTGTTAGCCAATCAGCGACCAAGTAATTCGATCTTTTAAGGCGAGAGAGGCGCCGCCATTGTTCTAAGTAAGTGAGGTACCGAGGAATGGACCCACAGGCTGCCTTTGCTGACGCTGTTGCTAGAGCTAGACAGGTATTTTGTCAACAAAGAAATATTTGTTTCTCACTACAATAGTAAGCACTTTATTTAACGTGTTTTGAACTGGTTTTTGTGTGTTTTAGCAAATGTGATTTGTCAAAAGAAAACGCACGCGGTTTAATTCGGTAATCGAATACGGTTCCTTTGTTTCAACAATAAAAATCTTATTTTCGAAAAACATTTGATAAAGATGCAAGACACAGGGTATAGTTATGTTTCAGTCAAATGTTGAACTTGTTTCATTGTCGTTTTTCCTCTCAAGGAAGTTAAATCTTCACGTCTCCCGCGTGCAAGCACCTTGCCATGGACCACGTGATAACGTCAGGAATGCACATTCTTTGCTGATTTTAATTTTAACAAGACATAAGTAATACCGTCATTAACTGCGACTGTAAAACCAACAAAGTGTATTTAAGTAGGTGCTTTTCATGAAGTGATACTTTTGGAGAGGATTACATTTGTCTTTTATGGTAAACTAGAATCTGGAGTTTCCTTGTCTACCATGTGCTTTTGTGAAAATGTTAAGATATTAACCTCTCATTTTACTGATCATATTGTACTGTGTTTATCAATATGTTAACAATATCTATTAAGATATTGTTGGGAAAGTGTTACAATCCGAGATCATAAATTGTTGAAACATAACTGCATATTGAAGAAATTGAAAAAAGTGAAATATAAACCAATCAATACTGTGAATTTCATTATTGTCAAATTAACAACTGATTCATGGTCTTTTTCAGATTGCTGCTAAAATTAATCAACCAGGCCAAGGTGGTGCAGGGGATGGTATATCGCCAGGTAAAAGACCATTAGACGCTGATCCCAACAATTTTGGTGAGTACATGTTGAACTGTATTGGAAAAAGTATGACCTAAGGTTTTGGGAAAACAGATCCGTCAGGATGAAATTGAGAGAAAACAAATCAAGATTTGTTCTAGAATTTAATGAGCTTCTATATTCGTAATACTTTGTCAAATTATACTATAGAATGATACTTTCATTTCTTTCCCAAAATCTTAGAAATGATAGTCAGTGATACCGTTATGGTTGTATTATATTTAATTGTTATTTGGATAATTTTGTTTTAAATGCTTACAAGTTAACTCTGTAATGTTTACACATTGAACTTTCATGAACATGCCAGTAGTTGTTCCATTTCTGTGACCTGTTAACTTTTCAGACAAAGCATAGTGACATACATTTTCAAAGATATGGGGGATTATTCTCCATGATGTATTTGTTTTGTGACATGTTGATAAATGTTTTGTTTTCAGACGAACCAGAAGCAAAAAGGAGTCCCTTCGTTCAGGATCGTATGTGTTTTACATGCTATAACCCTCACTTTGGAGCCCAGTTTTAGGGCTGAGCTGCGCAATTAACGTTGTTACTTTTCACTCGTTAGGTCAAGGGATGACATTTGCCTTTAAAAAAACTTGGGTGGCCAAGAAAATTTGTCGTATTTCATTTTCGGCTTTCTTCAAGATCGACATTTTGATGTTTTACTGTTGCAATCTATACAGTACTATTTTAATGCTTAGACAATGGGGTCAGAAAAAATACTGAAAATTGAATGTAAAAATTTGCTTTGCTGTGAAAATGATATGCTAGATTACTAAACCTCATTGTCGTAATAGTTACTATTTGTAATTTCTATTTGAGTGATATCCCATTCTGTAGTTGAGTGACCCACATTTTCCAGCTGGTTTTCAACTTGTCAACATGACATTAATGTGTGTTTTGATATTTCTACATTGATAAACTGATTTCAGTTTAATTAGTTTGTTAGTCACCGACTTCAAATGAACTTTCAAGTGCTGTAGACACCAGACTCCATGTAAGGAAACACACTAGTGTTTTAAAAAATCACTTGTATTTTGCATTACTAATGTTTTATTAGATAAATGGTTCTTATAAAGGTGAAATGAAACTTGTTAGAATAATTTAAGCAGGGCAATTTTTAAGCTTGTGATAGTCACTTAATGCATTCTAGGTTGTTGAAACCAGCTGGAAAGTGTGCACTTACCATGCACAGAAGGTTAACCTGTTGAGTTATAAGCGAAACATAAGTAGCCAACGTTGGTTCCCAAAATCTGTAGTCAATGTACTAACTTAGAGCTGTGAACTGTAGAGGGTGGTTTGTCTGCCCCTGTGTTAAGGTGCAGGACTATTTTCCTTTGCTTCTAGCCATCTGTCTAGGTAATCAAGACTATGTATGCACCACCACTCAGTATTCTGTGTCTAAATGGCCAGTTAAATCCACATATTTGTGAAAACTTGACACTTTTTGAATGACCAAACTGATGTCACATTTGTAATGATTTATTGCTATTGTCAATATAAACCAAGTAGTGTTACTTAGTAAAGAAGAATTTGCACAAATTACACGCGATTACTGTCTAAAAGAAGATATAATTCATATAGGTCTTTGAATATTTAAATGAGGAAGCTAAATTGTCGCAAAGCAGTTTTCTTATTCATGACCAGGGAAGATGAAGTTCTCTGAATGGTAAGTGTTTTGGACTCAGTGCAAACAATTACTTTTCAATGGACAGTTAATCAACAAGCTAGTTTAGATGGCATATGTGTTTCTTTTAGTAAACCAATGTCTTGATTACAGCCTAAAAGTGTTACAATAAATCCTTGTTTAAAAAACCTTTACCAGTCCAAGTCATTTTATTAAACCTGCAATTGTGTAACCTTAAGATAAACCCCTCTACAGTTTGTGTATGCGCACTTGAGGATATGTAAATGAGACTCAAAAAATGCTATAGTTCATCTAAAATTCTTGCTTATCATAAAGAGCTCTTGTCGTATGTAATCTGTTTTTCAGAGGAGAAAATTATGTATACTTCGATTTATCAGTGCATTTTTTCCGTCCCCATTCAAGTGAACTGTACTTTGGGATTTTTCTGACATGATTGCACCGCTAGGCTCTTTTATCTAAATATTCAAGTATGTAACCTAATCTGTAAACATGATTGTGTACTCGTTTATATTTTGACAATGTCACCAGTATAATATTCTGTAGTAAACGTAGGGTGTATGTTTTGTGTATGGTATATTATATACATGTTGAAGAGCAGTCATTTGATTCATTCTGTGTGCTATTTTGTTACTGCATGATACAACTTTTTTGCCAAGAAAAATCCCAATTTTGATCACTATTTACAGGGATGCTATTCATTGCTTTACATTTTTGTGTACTTGTACATGACCAAATATTTGATAGAAGTTTAAAATGTGTACACATGTATATTATAGACTTCATATTTGCAATGTGTACTGTTTTTCTTATCAGTGCATTGGTAATAATTACAGTTTCTGATTAACATTGTCCTGAACAATTTCAACTCTTAAGGCAATTTGGTGAGCGCTTGCAAATACTAGAAGTTGCGTTTTATTTTCTGATTTAGTTTCGTTTCCATGTGAATAATTTTCTCCTCTGTGATCGGTTTGTTTCTTCTTGTACTCTTGTCCATTTTCTGTTTTGTTTTTTATCGTTTTTATAGTTTATCCCATAGTTACATGTTTTAAATATTAACCACGCACTAGTTGTAAACCAAAGCATAGTCAGACAATCGACAAACAATTCACAAAAAGTAAAATATCTTATCACAACGGTTTCAAGTTCGTTTATTCTTGCACTGATCAGAAATTCAGTATAACATTGTTGTTGAAACTTCTATTATAAATGTGTTATTGCATTACCTGTTTCACATTTTATTATTAAAAGAAATATTTCCGTGATTTCACAGTGCAAGTTTTCGACTCCGAACAGCAGACAGGACAAGCTTCGATATCCTTGTTTCTTTTGATTCACTCGTTATTGATGCATATTTTTAATGACAACTCCTGTCTTTTAGATTTGATAACTTGTTTATATCACGTACATTGTTTTGATTGTTGATAATTTTGCCATAGTTCAAAATCTTGATACCCTCCCCCTGCTTACATCTATGTTTTCATCAATAAACAAAATGGCAAAACATGTTTTTTGATATGCTAAATATGCTATGATATAACTATAAAGCGTGTATACAAAGTTTCATCGTGCATGCCTATACTTAACCTCTGTGACACCACTATTACTAACCTTAGTTTGTTTTTGGTACACATTGACGTTTAGTCAGAGTCTTGCCTGGGTATGTGGGATGCATATCTTTGTTGTCTTTCTCATACTTGTGTGATTGAGCGTCGTTTAACGTGTGCTCATGTTTTGTGTTGTTTCAGCATCCGGAGGATTTCCAGGACTTAATCAACCAAGGTATGTCTATCACTGAGTTAACCATGGTTACTTTTTAAAACTTAAATATACAGCTTATCCTTGTAGTCAGAATTTAGCTGGTTAAAGCAGCTTTCTGCTTTTGTGATTCATGTACAAATACTACGGTTAGGAAGTTTATTGCAGTACGTAATTGGTTAATGTCTCAAAAAGAACCGCATTTTAGAATCTTTTTTCAGTTTTCTTTTCATGGCAGTTTGTGATAATGCTGTAATTTATATTAAACAAGACTTATTTAATGTGATTATAATCTAACATTAAAAAGGTTAGCTTAAACAATCTTGTTTTGACACAACTTTCTCAAGTTCACATAGACAGTGTAGCATTTCTGAATTATTGCCGGGTCCAATGAAATCTTACAAACAGACTGAGCTGTATATAATTACGATTGTACTGTAACTCTGCCAACAATTGTGTATCTTTTTCGAAAAATTAGATATACAAATCCTTCCTGTCATGATCACACAAAGTAACAATGTAAAACTAGATAAGAGGTGTCCATGATAAAGTGTCCTAACTATAAATGACATGATTATGAAGTTATATCTCGTTGGGTAACACTTGAAAGATTAGGAGATCTGATATAATTGTTCCCCAAGTACATGTTACAACAAGTCCTCAAACAATTGTTACTCAAAAGGAAGATAAATTGTAGGCATGGCTGAAAAATTCTGATTAGTGTTCTAACAGGATATTAAACATTTAACTGACTGTTAGTTTAACTGGGGCAAATTTCATAATTATTTAATCCGGCTTAACTTTAATCCAAACTATTTCTGCCAAAATTATATATGTTTTCAGTCAAGTTTATTAGAAATGTTTTTAAAAGATGAATATATAGTTTACCAATGCATACACTTTAACATCAGTTGTATTTGTTAGAACAACATAGCGACTCATTAGAAATTTGGTCAGTAATTATATTGGATTTCCACTGAGGGTAAATCCTTGTCTATGAAATTGGGCCCTGATTGTTAATTTAACTTATTTGTCGAAAATGAAATCAGTGTTAATTTAGGGCACTGCTGCCTTAGCGTTGTTAATTTAACTTATTTGTTGAAAATGAAATAAGTGCTAATTTGGGGCACTGCTGCCTTAGCGTTGTTTAGTGATGTTAGGTAAACAGGGTTAGATGCTGTAATATGAAGTTTTTCTTGCCTTTATAAAGAGCTGGCATCATCTACGACTGTTTAAGTACATGATCAACCTTGAATACACAATTTAAGTGATAAACACTAACTTCAGCTAAATATCAATGTTTAAAGATAACCCTGTAATGTAAAACTAAACCTTAGCAAATAAAAATTCAACCTTCAAAATCATGAAATAACTAGTTACTGTATCATAAATGCTTATCAATGAGCTGGCATGGCAACTGACGATTGTGAAATAAATAAAACTGATAAAAATGTGAATCAATGGCAGAAATACTATTAAAATAACAACTTAACTAGTTACATCCTAATAAAAATAAAATACTTTCCGAAAATGGATCTTAAATGGCATTGGACTTGTAAAATCTTACCACTTAGCAATTCTGAAAAAAATATTTACAGCTAAATACACATACGTTTAATGACTGATGACAAATAGATGTCTACTCTGTTAAATGGATCAAATTCTATTCTATGGTTTTTCATTTTCCAGAAACACAGAAGCAGCTCAAGCCGCAGCTCAGGCAGCAGCTCGTATAAATCAACAACTCGGTGTACAAGCACATCAAGGAGACAACATGCAGCAACCACAAGATCAGATGGGAGGCCTAGGCATGGTCATCACAGAGGAATTCAAAGTCCCAGACAGAATGGTCGGACTTAGTAAGTGTAAATTGTTGTAGCTTTTGCCGGGGTTGCGAAAAACTTTCACTGATCCTAATAGCTATCTAGTTCTTTACGTATTGTAAATTTCAGTTATATATACTGGACAGACCTATATTTTACCAGTATACGCCTTAAACCTGTATCTGATGCAGATGGCTTAGTTAGGATCCATTGTGCTGGTTGGATAATATGTGTGATTGTTTTATTTGTGTAGATGAGAATTCATAGATATAAGTTAATGTAAAGCACGATTTCTGAATAAAGTGTTAATAGCGGAAAGCAAGTACTATTAAGCTAACATTTATTGAATATTATTTACAGTTATTGGAAAAGGGGGCGAGCAGATAACACGGCTACAGGCTGAGACCAGCTGTAAAATACAGATTGCTCCAGGTACTACAACAACTTATAGTGTTTGTGTTACTTAATAGTTTTGAGACTGGCCATTGCCTCTCGTGTTACTTAGCAAGGTGATAACATTTCACAGCTTGTATAAGATGTATGGTTTATCAAAGTGTTGTTTACACTAGTCAAGTATCATCACTTAGTCTGATGCACAACACTTAGTCTGATGCACAACACAAAGTCTGATGCACAACACAAAGTCTGATGCACAACACAAAGTCTGATGCACAACACAACATTGATAACTAAACCTTCTTTAGACTTGTGCTTTTCGATAAATAATCTCAATTGAATGTTTCATGATATTATTGTTTTTTTTGTATGACCCATTGTCCTTTTGTTGTCTTTGATGAACCCTTTAGTTATCCGCAGTTCCCCGGACTGCCACTTAAAATTTTAGAGTATGAATTTTCAGATAGTGGTGGCATGCCCGAGAGGGCAACTTCTCTTACTGGAACACCACAATCTATTGCGTAAGTGAACTTCGAACATTTTGTAGTCTCTTAAAGTTATACCTTTGTATTTGTGTACAAGTCTGACATCTGTTTGTACATTATGTAGCAGTTTCGGTTTTCAGGCCTGATAGTTTGGGTTATAATGCTGTTTTTTAACATTTACTCACATAAGTTGAATTTAATTTTTTTTATTTGATTAAGTACTGTTACCTATCACTTTTCTAAATTTTAACTTAATATGATGTTTTTAGCGAGAAAGAGAATTTAATGACTGAAATTATTTAAACAACCCATTTTGTAATGTTTTTTAATAGAAAGGTTATAAAAAAGTAAATGATGTATTTCTCTCATGCAGTGCTGTAAAGGATGAAATCAACAAGATTATCCAGAGAGCTCAGGCCACAGATCAAGGATTCGGTGAACAGGCCGGTAACATTGAGATCCAGATTCCTGGAAACAAGGTCGGGCTTGTCATTGGTAAAAGTGGCGAGACCATCAAACAACTGCAGGTGAGTGATATAGTGCTGCTTATCACTTGAGGGGTGATAGTAAACGGGTGCAAAGTGATAGTAAAAGGGTTCAAAGTGATAGTTAAAGGGTGCAAAGGGCTATTGTAACAAAAAAGCAGTCATCAATTGCTTTTTTTAAGCTTTCGTTTAACGGTCAACTGGCCAATTTCTTTTTTTGCGAAGTTTACATAAAAATACTTTCTGTGACTGGTGTCGTTGGAGTGAAAGCACGTATAGATCTTACAAATAACAAACTTGAGAATAAATTAAAATCTGTAGTTATAATGCAATCAATTGTCAAAGGATGTATTGTTCAACTTTGTACTCAAGATAAGAATTAATGATTGTACTGAAGTACTGTTTGGGCAAACACATTCAGATTGATTTAACTAGATACACAATATGATGTTGTTTTATAACTAATGCAGACGATCTATGAACTTCTTTCAATTGATCTGAGCTAGCTGTGTTATTCATTCTCACCAAATGTTTTGCTGGAGTCCGTTGTAGTCAACATAAGTTTATCTACAATGATGTGGCTTTAATTGTAGGAGAAAGCTGGTGTAAAAATGGTGATGATCCAAGATAGTAACACACCTTCATCATACGAGAAACCACTGAGAATCACTGGTGACCCAATGAAGTGCGCAAGAGCTAAAGAAATGGTTATGGACCTGCTAGCTTCCAAGGATGACAATGTTCCTGGTGGATTTGGCGGCGGTGGTGGTGGTGGTGGTGGTGGACGTGGATTCAGTAACGGTGGTGGTATGGGAGGCTTCGGTGGTGGACGTGGCGGATCCGTAGATATCCCTGTTCCTCGCGCAGCTGTTGGAATTGTTATCGGCAAAGGTGGAGAAATGATCAAGAAGATTCAAACTGAGACTGGGTGTAAAGTACAGTTTAAACAGGACGATGGTCAGTCTGAGGATAGATTGTGTTCACTGACCGGTCCACCTGACAAGATCCAGGCTGCCCAAGAGATGATCCAGGACTTGTTGAACAACTCCAACGTCAGTGATGTAAGTATTACCTTAAATACTCCTTTATCTCCTGCTTAGGGCCGTCACGTTTACTTGTAAATGTGTACATGGTTAGAGCTAACCGAAACCATGCCGTTTACACGTAACTGGCACAAGTGTTAAAAAGACAGTGGGAAAAGCTGATACATGATTATTGGTATACAATAAGCATTCACACATTTCCGTTAATCATAATTGAAAACAGATTTAAAACTATTCATGCAGCACTATCGGCGCCTTGATTAAAGCTAAAAAACGGCAATGCAACGCCGATGTGTTACCTGTGTTTGCGACGTCGCCATTCACATCATCGCCGTGTCGAGAATGCTTCATCCTATGAGCCAACATGGTTTTGTGGTTAAATGTTAGTTTAGAAACGCAGACAATGTTATTGAGTTTTATCTCGAAGTCCCCGTGGTACTTGTACAACTAAGGAAGTAGTCCTGCGTCCTTTCTGAATTGCGTTTACAAAACGGAGTGCAGTATGCAAAACTTAAAATAATGGACATTATGATTTATACATGGTATCAAAGACTATCTGCTTTTCATGTTCACCCTTTTGTGATTAACTATCTAAAGCTAAATCTTTCCGACCACATGCATTTTTTTGCGGGTAATTACGACGATCGTCGTTTACGAAAAGTAGAAAGAATCTAGCATGTTTTATTTGTGAAACATAAATACATACTTAGTACATTTGAAGTTAACAGTAGTCTTTTATTTAAACACAATCGCATGATAAATCTAATTCACGTTTGTAGTTGCCCTTTTCTTAAAACCTGGTTAGCTTCAGCCATTTCATTCTACAGCAATGTTTTGAAACGTAGAACATTGTCTGAAAAAAATGCAGACTAAAACCGATAACATTATTATTATCAATCTTTCCCACCATGTGCTTAAGCAATAATTATAACGAATCGTATTTAGTTCAATGACTTCATGAATGTGTGCTTTCATCATTACTTCATGTATTAAAAATAAATCGCCTACACGGATATTTATTTATTAGCATTTATTCGTACTAATCGAAACGGTTCCGTTTACACGTATGTAAAAGTGACGGCCCTACTCTTGGTTATATCTCATTAGTAAGACAACCCTCGGTACTTACATATTAGTAAGACAACCCTCGGAACTAACATATTAGT
>ENA-OREC01001245-OREC01001245.1-marine-metagenome-genome-assembly--contig:-NODE-1245-length-12535-cov-12.230133_pt1 | contig 12535 bp, 5 predicted proteins | sample MGYA00248626_ERZ508543 | MGnify/ENA primary metagenome ERZ508543 (study PRJEB26211, sample SAMN05518279) | marine metagenome | isolation source: Puget Sound, Washington, USA | host: Bankia setacea... | reverse complement strand
ATCTGATCGTGACTGGAGTTCAGACGTGTGCTCTTCCGATCTGTATTGAAAACAAACCGTTCCACAACATAAACAGCAACATAAACATCATTGTCATAATATCCTGTTTTGTTCTGTTATAAATGTGTGCTTGTTTAAATTCTGGATGGTTTGTCTCTTCTAGATAAAGAACACTAGATCAGATATAAATATGTATGCATATATGAAAACACAAAAAGAAGACAATGCACATTATTATTTCACTTTTTATTGGACATTTCATAACAGAATAAGTTAACAAGCTTTATTTCAATTAATGATGCATGAAATAATGTACAAAACAACAGTAACTGAAGTTATGATTTCTTCCATACACAATTCTCGGGTATAACAATTAATTATATAGTTCTCGGAACTTCTCTGTCACAATCAAGTGCAGACTGGTTAACTCCAAACTACACGTTAACATATATGCTTACCTCCCCTTGCCTTGATTATTTCAAACAAAAGCAACCCTTTAAACGGCAACAACATACACTAGTGACATTACACTGGTTTACAATAATGACGAGACAGAACCTTAATCCCTGTGCAATCAATTCAAAATCACACAACACGATCATCACGTACTAATAGAAATAAAGTTTCGACTTAAAGACCAGAAAATGAAATATTATCTACAGAACCTTTTTTTTATATAAGTTTACGGATCCTTAAAATTAGTTCATGTTAGTCAGAATGTTTTCTAGAGAAGGTCTAAACAAATAATCTTAAATATGTCTCAGGTACATCTGAAGGAAGAGAACAGTGGCTAGTCTTGTGATGATTTTATGTTTTCAAATTAATTTTGGAACATACAGTAAGTACGTACGTAAGCATTGACAACAACTTCTGTAGGATGAACCAGCCATCCAAAAGTTGGTACCGGACATAAGCTATGGCAACGGTCTGTAAGCTGTAAGCAACACTTATATTCATTTTATACTAGCAGTACATTGTATTTTGAATACAGCTAAACCTAATTATGAGAGCCCTCCATAAAACACAACTTGAAATAAGTCATAACAGTAGTATATTTTGACGTTTAAACAATGCATTTGCCCCAACTACATGCTAGCTAGAGTGTACACGCGTCCTCGAACACTTGCCTTTATATTGAGAGCTTCTCTTAAACAGAACATGTAAAACGTTGTCTATGACTGCCTGAAAGTATATGCACACACACCAGTTTTTCACACTACATGTATACGAATATCGCATATATTGCCTCACATATTGTCCCCCTAAACACTTTGTCTGTAAGTTTAATGTTGAGAACATTCCTCCAAGTACGCGTAGTTTATGGCAACGCATGTACATGAACTCGTTCATGTATGCACGTTCCACGATGCTCGTAGAAAAGTGGTAAATTGTAACTCTAAAACTCACACTCTTTACCACAAGTAGTGTACACATATACATCATTTCTTGACATAGTGAATAAGTATTGCACTGGCAATAATAATGTCCTCTCGCGGTAAACGCACTGTCAACAATACTTCTCTTGGTGGAGAAACCGACAATCATTTGTTCGTGAAACCAAACATGAGGTGTATTATCCCAAACCCACGTGGCAAGTTTAGTCAGTATTTTATGGTTTATGAGACATTCATGTATTCCACAACTGTGTTCGTTTGGTTTGATAGGCAGATTGACTGACAGAGAACGTGCAGTCCGATGTTAACATTGCTAGTGGACTAGCGCCAATGACGGTTTACATCTGAGTCCTTCCACAGTAGTACGAGTATAGGTTTAATGAACATATGGTGTATGTCTCAACTTGCAGGACGACACATACTTGGCACACTGCGGTCCGGGATAAAACTATCGAATGTGCTGCATGGAGATCTGTAGAAATGGCATATCGACAGGAACCAGGGTATAAGTTGATTACAAGAACGCATCACACACCAACAGAAAGAATACACTGATCAATTCACAAATACACAATATTTCGAGGATTTTCGTAAGTACAACCAAGCGGCAGAGCACCGGGCTCCTGCATGGACTGAAGGCATTGTTATAATGTCCTATTCATAGACTCCATAGTTTATCCAATGACGAGCAAATGTTCACCTAAACAGTTCAGTGAGTGGCACTTGGTAACGAGGCCCAGTTTTCCCCGGGAAGATGTCGTACTGTGTTATCACATACAGTGCCGGATCTTTGTCAATTGTGTCTAAAATATCTAAAATAGTTCAGCCTGAAATGAAATATATAAAACCCGGTAAGTTGACAATTTATATAAGTAAGATCAACACAGGTGCCTATAGTGTCCCTTTAACTAGCAATCTAAACACTATCTAGACGTATTATCAAACAAGTTATTATAATGTACATGTACTATATATATATATATATACCTACGTTTTTATTTAATATATACATGTTGATCACTTTACGTACTGTTTGTATTTCTCACATATGTTTTTCGGGTTTTCATATTATATATGATTGATTCACGGTACTGCCTGTCACACGATTCTAAGACACAATGCTATATGTTAACCAGATAGCAGAAATGGAGGTTACAATAAAGAGGTTGGTAACATATCTACCTTTATCCGAAAGACGCCAATGCTATACATTGTCCATTGAGACATACCTGCAATAGGAAGAAAATAATTAAATATGTATTTAGGTTATAAAATAATCTACTACACAATTGGATAAATACGATAACATTTGTAACACAAAGTCTCAGATTGTATTCGAGACGAAGTTGAATGATATATTGTAATATATGTTGAAATCCACTAGGAAGACGGTCATTGTTTCTGTCAAATGCATTAATATGAAGTTGTATTCTAAGCGATACAAGTAAACATGTATGATGCATCTAAGACTGTTGTACATGAACGTCGTATTTAAAAAAAAGTAGAATTAACAGGCTACACATACTTATAATACCCTGTCGTTTTTTATAAAGTAGATTAAACAAGTAAATGTGTTTGTGTCAAAGGTTTATACAATGTACAATGGTTTTCCGCAGTTTTCTCCCTTCTCCCATAAACAATGTACACAACGACAAATCTCCTACACAGTGATCTCCCCTGAGAAGCAGAATAGAATACTGTACTGTACGGGAAGTAACTCTGCGTGGAGTTTGCACCACCATAAGGAGAAGTGCATGTGTTTGTTGAAAAGAAGACATAAACATAACACGATGATATGCTTATCTGTTTGCATTTTTTGGCTATTTAAGTAGCGTTAAACTTACATTTCCTCGACCACACGAAGTGCCGTCTACAGCTGGTTCTGAGCGGGTGTATCTCCACTGACCTTTGGCATCATCACAGCATAAGTGCTCGCACTGTTTGGGACCGATCTATAAGGGAAAAGGGATTCGGTATAAACACTGGATCGTTTATAGAAGAGTGATTAAAATTGTGCGCATGTGCCATAATTACTTGTAGGATATGCTTCTAAGACGTAATATTTCCTGAACTCCGTATTTGAAATGTTACTCCCATTTAATGAGCCAAAGTTATTTTCTTTGATCAAGTAAATCTACTCGAGTTGTCTCTCTTTGTTTCAAATCGCTGAGGAACTCGACCAAAAAACAATGTCCCCATAGATAATGACAATGCGTGGCAATTGATAAGTGACTACTAAACTGAAACAAAAAATGGTTTATTTAATATCCTTGTTATACTAGTAATGCGTTAATGAAACCATGAATAATTTCGGTACAGTGTGCTGGTAGTGACACGTTTTTAAATGTTTGACAAATCGTTCTAAATCTTGTTTTTAGTCGTTACCTCGCATGGTGGTCCTCCAGTGAAACGACGACACTGTTCATGTATAGACATATAACTACCGGGGAAAGTGGTTGGGAATTGCATGATCTCATTGCTTGCTCTCTGCTTCAAACATCCAGAGCGGTCCATGCTGTAAAATAACAAGGTCGTAAAGGGTGAACTTTATTGTGTTTTCGTGGCACTACTGGCATGAGAATACTTCTAAATAGTAAAGCAACATTTCAAGAACCTTTGTAAGTGTAAGTGATGTGTGTGGTGTAAAAACACGATATCATACACATGTAAGCACATGCATATTTGAATAAGTGTTTTTTGCAGATGTACATGTCTCAAGCAAAAATGAGTCATTCCCCTTTGTAGATACAATACAATAATTAATACAAAGCAATGATAATAAGTGTACTAAATGTCATAAGGAGGACCAATCAAGAGACCAAACGTACTATCCAGACGTCAATAAAGAAAAGAAACGAGACGTTTTACTTACCCGAGAAAGTTTTGGAAACTCTGAACTGAGCACTGTGAGAATCTGCTGAATTTGTATGCATCTTCTCTCGAGTAACTCATGATGTAGCCCGAGTTACTGGCACAGTTTCTAGCTTCCGCCTCACCGTCATGGTACGCACCCAATCTAGGTAAACAAATATAACGGGTTAGATATACGCTTGATTATATTTTTTATATAATAATATCAGTTTATGTATTTTTCAATTAGTTATGCCTTTTGTCGTTTCTCGCATAACACCTGTTTTTTGTCTTATTTGATTTATTTGGTTAAATATATATAGTGTACACATAAAGACCGAGGGTCGATACTACGATAGTGATGGAGTTTGAACCAACGTCTGGTGTAGGACACCAGTTCATTCCAGACGCTATACTTACCACTGTCTCACCATCGCTCAATACACTTATAAAAATAGATATGCAATTTAGTTAACAATTAATAATCGATAAACAGAAAACCCCGCGAAACTTACAAATGACCAACTTCATGCGCTGCTATGATGACACCGTTGAAACTGGTTGAAGCCTCCCCTATACCAAAATTATAGGCGAGTTTTCGAAAATATGGCGCTGATAGACAAGCTCCTCGTACATAAGCCACTCCTAAAACAAATAAAACACGTGGGTATAAAACAGTTGCAGTTTATGTATACGGGTCGATGTTAAGGATATCGCCATACTGTAACAATGATCCCCAACGCCTTCATCAAAACATTAAACAAATTATATATTGTGTTGCTAACAGAAATGGTATAACCAGTATAAATGGTTAAGAATTATATTTATTGATCGAAATGCCTTACAGTGCAGTACTTCCAGCGCTTTGATTTTATCTTCTATTTCGCTATTGTATAACTTACGAACAACAAGACACAAGGTTTATGACTATTGTTTTCGAGCAAAAGTGGTGTAATTACTGGGGTTAAAGGTTAACGCAGACATACCTGCAGTACCCGCGACACAGCCGTCTATCTCTTCCTCTTCCTCTTCACTTGTAAACCTGCTATCTTTAAACCTTCGAGTATGGCTGGTCATTCTGCACGCATCGTTACTAGAAAAGAGCGAGAAATAAAACTTATCAACATTGCTCACCAACCTATTTTCTTTCATCGTCAACATCATCGTCAACATCAAAATACAACAACAACACTAACAAATTATTTACAGCATTGGAAGTACAACAAGCACATGTATACATAACGGTTGTAGTATTGTTCGTCTTATAATTGTTTTGTAATGTTGTTGTTAAAAGTCTTTATTGATATTAGTATGTATTCCTATAGTATTCACAAGATTCGATCAGTAGGAATTAATGTAAGGAATGTGTGACATGACTATAGATGTTCGTGGTATGTAAACATTTGAATTAATGCATGCAAACTATTTCAATAAAAGACCGCAAAAATCCAACCATTCTTACGAATAACTACACATTCAAATTGGATAAAGCTCTGTCAAGAGTGTGATTATATTGATTGGGATTACTATGCATATCAATTGAACGGCCTGTCATCTTTTAATTAATCTATGATCACTTCATGACGAGCGAACATGTGTTGAATGCATTGTTTTGTTCAAAAAAAAGCTCAAGCCCGTCTTAGTTACTTTTTCCTAACATTTCATATCTTGATTAGTTAAATTCATGCAAACATGTACTGGATTAAGCATATGGTATTAATTACAAGCCATGATTAATAAGTTATGTAGGTGAATGAGAAACACGCCCGATATATGTGTTTATAGAACAATGCGGTTACAAGAGTATTTAGCCATTAAAGCACGTGTGTTGGACGCTCAAATTACGAAATCTATGTCCAGGTATATGGTATCCAAGTGCAAATGGAATGGGACACAATGTAAACTGGCGTTTAAGAACAATGGGCTCTACTGTACGACAATGGGCTCGTCTTCATAAAAAGTAAATTATCCTACACTTAAATGCACATACCTCAGACAACCGATGTCAAAATAAAATACATTTGCATGATTGATTACCCTGGAAATTTTTCAGCTGCGTAAAATATTACAAAACCTATTCGATAAAAAACCCTTAAACCTTCAAACTGGTGTCTTATCATTCATAATGACGATCACGTGGTGTATGCAAATGAGCTAGGTGATCAGTATATGATGGTGATGTACATGTGCTTTATATTGTTTGGGGTAGATAACTGATTATGACAACATGACAACAAGTCGGTCAGTATGTTAAATGAGTGTTCGCTGCTTTTGACGGGTTTATGTCAATGTGCGATAAAACCTTCCTACTTTTATTAACTTTTATCTCTCACACCCTATTTAATTAATGTTTGAAAGAAAACCAAGTTATAAGATGAATAACATTAAACTGTACATAACTGTCGGAATAAAAATGTTTTTTTTACTAAAATGAAGCGAATGAATTTTCTCACAAATGAGTTAAATACTGAAGGGACCCATTGTTTAAACGAACAGGTGCATTGAGACATATATTAAACATGTTGTATTACTGACCTGTACGTATCTCAGTAATGTATGTAACACTATATATGTCAGCGTTTGTAAAAGGCATGCTTTATTCTGATCCACCCTTTTTTCAGGCGTAGCTGTATATCATTGATTTTGACCTGTGCATTATACCAGTCAAAGGTTGTACATAATGCGTGGTTCTTAACTATACATAGAACACAGTATACGTTCATTGATACACTTTTATGCGAAGAGGTTCCAAATAGGATCTGATTTTGAAAATGATTTGATCTTTTACCAAGTTTCTACAATGCTAACTGGCCATAGAATCATTAACTATATGATGGCATTTAGTATTTGTACCACACACACACACTTAAGTAATGGCTTTCAGTTTTATAGTTTATGTTATCATGGAAAGTTACTTCTGACTCCGTTGCGTACCACACTGCCAAACAAACACTGAGTCTCTTCCGAAAGATTAACGGATTTTTTTTCAACGTTTATATGTATACTATTTTGTTACACTACGCAAGTCGCACACTTTATTTTAAACATGCATAAGCGTTAGAAAAGATAATAACAGCGATGCTCGTGACGATTAACTTGATGTGTCTAATATTTTTAGAGTAATTAAACGGGTTAAAGGACTCGAGAGTGCATTAGGCATACTTAATGTGATCTGGTAGGTTCTAGGATTGTTTAAGAATGCGTTTTGATATGTTATATTAAAAAGATATCAGTGCATGTTTATATTTTATATAGAGGACGTTTATCTGTTTCAAAGATGGTCATTGTAGTTACCTAGACGTGCAAAGAACAAACACGCATATTAGTTACCTATGCTTTTAGTGTGATGTATTCTTTTCCCGGTATTATGTACATATTGATATTTGAACTGTTCAGTACACATCACGGTTCGTAGCAGAGTCATAGATGTACTAAATCTTTTTCATTTACATTTCTGTTAAGTGTCTAACCTTTTTTTCACCCATTCAGTTAGTCTTTTTTAGAATTTAAATTTCTATTTCATGAACAGAGGTAGTTTTTCGGCTTCTAATTAATACGATACCATGTAAACCATAAAAAGGGCGTAGTCTATCCAAAATAGATAAACACTAAGCTGATAAGGGTACATGGTTTTAATTTCTTCACGATTCAGACGCCGAAGAAACTGAAAATGGACTCTAAAACTATTACGAGTATTGTCATAAACGTACCCCGTTTGAAGGAAGGCGGCGTCATGTAGAGGCAGGACAGTTTCGTACTTCACCAACCACCGTTGTAGACTGTCCATGGCATCATAGAGTGAGAACAAGCGACTGCCACGACGTATACGATTCTCCTCTATGAAAGGCTGAGCACTGGCGTCCCTAAACACGCCTATTTCTCGGATTTTCAGATCTATATGCGGCCACTTTCTCTGTAGCGAGATTGTCAAAAACTTCCAGTTCACCTGTAAAAAGAAACACACTTGCTAAAGTCATAAACACACAACATAAGCAGGGACTTAACTACAATAACAACAGCAAAAACAACACCACCAACAACAAACCAGTAGTCAGAATACGCATACAATAAAATGCTATTGATATACCATTCTGTGAACCCTGACTATAATCGGTTCCTGAGTTAAACATTATGTATGATAAATAATTCAATGTTTAAAATTTAGAACATATACAACTTCCTTGATACATTATGAGCTCACGTTTGGGTACATATGTTCAGCAATCCATATACAAATGTACTTACAGACAATGCAGAGCTTCGACTAAGCTTTTGTCACATGGTCAAATGAGTTTGATGCCTCTTCAATAGCGTTCAATATAAAATTATGTTAACAGACTTAAGGTATGGCGCGAATGACGGTTGGCTCTGTTATAGAACCATAACCCAGTCTTAGTGTGCCAATAAACCACGCTGTCTTGAACTTTAAACGACATAGACGTAAAATGCCAAGAGTTAATGTCAATATGTGAATGGTTTTTGTTCGGCTGTATCCATTTTAAGCATGCCTTTGTAACTACTGTACGCATGTTGAGACTGTTGAGAGCATGTTGAGACTGCATACACAAATGCCTTCATGTGATTTGTTTTTGTTTGCCGCCAATATTCAGGAAGTAGCAGGAAATTTGGAATTAGTGACTCATTCGTCTGACACAATAGTAGACCGGGCTATAGCATAACTGAACAAAGGATAACATACAAAGGAGAACAGTATAATGCCAACAAACAACGGACATGTATCAGCATAACCCCCAATGTGATGACGTCATACACATAACGCTTAGTAGCGCGTATAAGTCACGTGTTTAGGAAAGGTCATCAAGTTGAAATACAAAGCTACATACTATACCAACTCCTTCAAATACTATCCTAACAATCAGGTCTTAGATTCCTCAAAGAAACTCTCTTGAATACAAGCGATCTCACATTCTTGTTCATGTAAATACATGTGACAAACATAGTTTTGATGCTTAGTAAAATGACCATCACCGTTTATATCCATTGTAAAGGCGAAGAAGGTGAAAATGGTACATTGTACTTACGGCATGCCAGAAATAAAGGAGGTGTTACATGAGTGTGTGAAGGCCAAGAAGGCGAATATGGTACACTGTACTTACGGCGTGTCAGAAATAAAGGAGGTATTACAAGCGTGTGTAAAGGCCAAAAAGGCGAATATGGTACACTGTACTTACGGCATGCCAGAAGTGAAGGAGGTATTCTAACAGCTCGTCTGTATCCCCTTCGAACTGCTGCACCATCGCATTATCACAGAACAATAACAACTCGGGCTCTATCTTGGTCGAGCTAAGGGGAGCCTGTCGTTTCTTCCTGACCTTGCCTTTATATTTGTAGGGCACCTCCGAACCAGCAGCGGTGTCTTTTGGAAGGTATTTCGTGTCTAGGAGTGTGGGGACATCTAACAAATCAATGGCAGGGGGGACTAGAGTAAAACATGAAGAAAACAATGAGCGACGTAACGTTACATAATGAAGATTAAACGACACAAGTAGTTCATATACGAGTATAACGAAACATACGGTTCTAATTTATTCTGTCACTATTCCAATGTGAGTATGAGCGCTTATTGAAGACTGACATCATGAGTTAGACTAACACTCATTTAAACATTCACACTAGAGTTATAGATGTGCAAAATAACAGATTGCAAACACTCGACGCCAACACTTTCAGTAAAAGTGTTTAATATTTTATGTAGTTACAATACAGTGTATGTGTAACAAAAACCTGCCGATATCAATGTGGTTAACTTATGGATTTTGTTTTCAACTTAATTAGTTTATTATAATTCATTTTTGTTCAATTGTGAAACAAACTATTCTGCTTACGTAAAACACTCTCGAATCCGTTCCTGGAAACAACAAGCATTGGACAATGATGGTAAAGGTTCTTGTTCAAGGAAACAACGGAGGTCTTTTAACTGATCAAGTACCGTTTGGCATATACTTATATACTATACTTGCTTCATTGATATGTGCAAACAAATATTCACACATTCAAATTGCTTGTAGACTGACCTCAGCCTGTACTATTAACGTTAACTGTTAAAGAGCACGGTTTTACTTCCTCGTTGAACATTGTGTAGATCTACATACCGCAATATCTGGGGCATATCAAGACCTTTTATGATATTTTTACTGGAATGTGTGTCATTTAAAACATAAAGGAAATAGGTTACTAACACAAACTCTATATTCCGGTGCTTACCAAATAGTTCGTCATCGATAAAGTCATGTACTTCCGGTTTCTTCCGCCATATTGTATGCAAGCGTTTGTGCAATGCCCTTTTATGGCGCTTGTGTGCAACTGGTGGTGCAATGATCACATCGTGATGTATAATACCTTCCTGAAATTGAAACATTACACAATGGTATCAGTCACTTTTCTACAGTAATTTTATGCACTTCTTTCATTTGATATTCTACGTCTGATTGTGACATTTGGAGAACGCCAATACTTCATATTTGGACAGGCTCAATCTACATTCCTTTGATAATAATTGACGTCAAATTAGTTTACAAGGAAATCATTTCTCGGTTTTAAAAGCATATTAATAATTGAGCTTAAACCTACAAAAGTAGTGTTGGCAATTTGGAATACTGGCAGACGGACATACAAACGCAATATGTCCTCTTCTCACACTGCGTTTCACATACTGATATATAGTTATTCAATTCAAATCGGTCAATATTGTTTGTTTAGTATATCAAACAAGCATTATGAATATTTCAAGCACAAATGTTATTGCTCGTTGATTTGTTTTACTTTAAATCTAGTTTGTATGTATATCGCCAGCACACATGTACGTATATTAATCACATGTGTGTTGGTGACGCATACATAATGATGGGGGTCGGGAGCGCAGCAATAAAACGTACACACGCCACTGTACAATAACTATGTCCATCAAAATCGAAAATGTGGCCTTACACCATAAACCTAGTTGTTACTTGTGTGTACATTAAAATTTGGCCATACTAACGCTTGTTCTCGTGTTGGTGTCTGAGCGAACATATACGCGGAAATACGCATTTTGTAGCAAAATTTCTTTTGTGTCAGATCTCGACAAATGCTCTGTAGCAGTCTTAACGAAGCAAGCAAAGAATGTATACTAGATAAGTTAACTGTTGTGTTTGTCCTCAATTTGACAAAATGGAGATTGCTCAACAAATTATAAAAGGCTGAAAAACAACGACCGAATTATGCGATTTTAAAGGCAATACTCCTGTAGTTAAGCTTACTATCCAAACTTTTATTGGAGTACATACTTAGACATGTAAAACGACATTCTGATTGATCTAATGCAAATGTGTCATCAAATTGATCAGACATTGCTTATTGAATTAAATCTAAGTCAAACTGAATAGTATCACGTTCGCTTTATTATCTCACTAATTCGCCATTCTTAAAATTAAAAATTCACGTATTCTTGTGATCAATATCGCGTAATTACTCCAGGTATTTGGGAAGTCAATCATGGAAGAAAATGCTGACAGAGTGATTAATTGAAAATCTACTTTCAGAATGGCACACGTTAGATGAAACGCTAGAAATTGCGGTGAAATTGCGGCGTGTTACAGTTTCACACGGTTTATGGAAGGTAATCGTGTAATGGTCTATATTCGAATAAACATATATCAATATCTGAATGTGTCTATGTGTAATTATACCACATGACTTACAAAATGGAACCAGTTTTGAAACTACCTTTTTCTTCAGTTTTACCTTTGTAGAGGAAAGTTTATTTGGCAGCACGTTAACGGATAACGTGTGTTAACACTGGAAGAACCTTGCGAGTGACACACTAAAGCGTAGGTGCTGTTATTTGTAATTCCGTCCTTTTCACGGCTTATTATATGATTCTCTTACTTGAGAAGTTTCGCTTATTTTTGTATGAGCAAAGTTAAACAAATTAAAGACTTGTTAAAAACAAAAGTTGCTTTAAGTGTGTTAGTGTTATTGTTGCATACTACGAGACCACACACTGTCCGTCTGAACCCTAACTCGTTGTGGAAGAACTCGAAAGTCGTTAAACAAACCATCCTCTGCTTTGTAAAATAGTTGAAATTGACTAACATTTGACTAAAGGCCACTTATAGGAATGCTTGATTTACAAACCCTATACCGTTGCCACCAGTACGTACGTAAGGTTAAACCCGCGCTGAGTTGCCATCAGTACGCACGTAAGGTTAAACCCGCGGTGAATTGCCACCAGTACGTACGTAAGGTTAAACACGCGGTGAGTTGCCACCAGTACGTACGTAAGGTTAAAC
>ENA-OREC01001244-OREC01001244.1-marine-metagenome-genome-assembly--contig:-NODE-1244-length-12541-cov-13.281049_pt1 | contig 12541 bp, 10 predicted proteins | sample MGYA00248626_ERZ508543 | MGnify/ENA primary metagenome ERZ508543 (study PRJEB26211, sample SAMN05518279) | marine metagenome | isolation source: Puget Sound, Washington, USA | host: Bankia setacea... | reverse complement strand
TAACCCAAATACTGATGTGTTACCAATCTCCACATCGAATACTCCCTCTAAAGTTAACCCAAATACTGATGTGTTACAAATCTCCATAACGAAACCTTTCTTTAAAGTTGATTTAATTGGTGCTTGTTTTCTTTGTGTATTGCCATCTCCATATTTGAATTCTTTCTTTAAAGTTAACCAATCTAAATGTTTTCATTGATATAGGCGCTGTTAGTTTTATAAGCGTCTGAAATGAAATTTTGTTGGGATCCCAATGAACAGTCAACCAAACGACATCCTGTCAACATACGCTTTCCAAAAGAAAACTAGTGCAGCACATTGGAGAGGTACGGTCATGTTATAATCGAAATAAAACATATGTACTCGTGTTTTATCGCGGTAATAAAATATGGATACTCGTTATGGTGCGTGTAATTATTCATACCCGTTATTATTCATCAACTCGTACCCAAGTTTTATTACCGCGATAAAACACGGACACCGATGTTTTATTTCTTAAACAAACTATTATTAACAGTCAGCGTACGTGACTTGTGTGCAATATTGTAAGTATTCAGATGGGCACATCCCTTTGCCTGTACATTTGGTAAAGAAACACAAACACTGGCATATGTACCTATATTTTATTCAAACATTGAAGTCGTCTGACACAGTCAAGAAAAAAATAAAATCACAAAAGTAAATCAAGTTAGTTAATCTATATATTAGAAATATCCATTCAATAAAATTATGTATAATTTAATAAAGCAAAGAACAATGCAAGGGAAATGCAGGAACAAAGGACTTGACATAAAAACAAAATACAGAGTGTTATATATATGCGCCGAGTGCATGCATGTGCTCAAGTCTTGTTGATACCTGTCAAACACAATACATAACGAATGATTTTCAACAACACAACGACCCCGTGTGACTAAAACGCATACTTATATCAAGTTGTATACTATAGTTTAAAACCAAATATGTTACCTATTCAAAAAGGAAGTTTCGAATCCTTTGAATACCGTTTTTTATGTTCCCGTCATTAAATAAATAAAAACTGCGACAGTCTTCCTATTAACAGTTAAAAACAAATGAACTTGTATAAGCTGAATTCATGAATTATTTTACACTGTTTGTTAACGTAAGTTCTACTTCCTTCGGTGTCATCAAGTGATACATACCCGCTAGCTGAAGACGTTTATGCTGGAGCCCAATTTACTATAAGCTCCATATATGTTGACATTGAGTGAGGTGTGTTTAACAGCTATGTGAGTAGTAGGAACGAACCCCATGTTTAAAAAACTCTAAGTGTCAAGCCATCAAAAATGCATGTGACGTCATTGTGGCGTCCTTACATATTAACATTTCGTCATCAATAATGATTTTTTTACTATTTTAGTATTGCACAACAGAAGCGCCCAATCTATAGGATATTATACTATTAACATTCTCTAACTATAGTTCACAACATTAAATGTTACAACAAATTTCCCTAGAAATTACTTAAAACATTGCATTGTTTACAGGAGTTAAAACTTTATTTCCGGTGAGGTAGATTTCGATTTGTTCAAGGTTGTAGTCAGTTCTACACATGAGTTGTTATTTTCCTTCATCCCAAGAATTCAATCTTAACTAGATCTAATTGGAATAAGATTTCATGTTTGTGTCTGAATTATGAAATGGTGTTTCATACACAAATCAACAATTGAGCAAACTCTTGACTTAACGCAAACGCTGTCCCTTTCAATTGAGTTGACCAAGTATTTATGAATACAGTTTGGTAGTTTGATTCAGCTTAACACATTAATGTTGAATTGTTTTGCTTAATCATTGAATAACCTTTTTAAGAAAATGCTGGTCACTTCCAGATGCAGATTGACATCGTTACTTATTTTGTCAGAATATTGAATTGCGTCATTAAGCTATGACATCACCATTGTATGTGTCGCGTCATCATGAAAGACGCATCGGCGTCACCGGTACACGAGATCCGTGATTGGTCAACTCTTAATCACGTGACGGTTTTCAGATATAACAATCAGACACTAGAACGCACTCGTGTTTATAACATCTATAAATATCTCATTCAAACAGGCATGATCAAGTTGGTTACGATGGTAGTAAAGCATTTAGAACTAATGGCATGCATTAAAGGTCGTGAAACCGGTGATATATTTGGTGTTCGATATTCAATAAATGGTTGACAAATATTCATTACGCATGTGTTTAACAATTGTAGGACCACCCTTTACTTTGATAAAAGGTATACATACATACTAGTATTTCAATGGAAGTTACAAGTCGAATTAACTCCAGTCTAGTGTCCTGATATATATGTCACGTGCTACTTGTATTCTTATTCCAACTATTAAGTGTTGGATTCACAATTACACGTAGTCCTGTTTTTCTTCAAATCAACGTATACAGTTAGTACTGCTTGGCAGTTTCGTGCATGACATTTAAAGCATTCCGCAGATTCTCACAGATACACATAATGTTTATAAAGTTATTATGTATACATATATCACGTGAAAGAGTAAACATAAACAAAATCAATAAAATTGTTACAAATGTTAACGGTATTGCAAAATACGCATACAATAAACATGTCATAAGTATAACTGTGTCACCAAAGCGTTATTGTTCAGCATTCAGACACTACCAATCAGGGAACGTTAACAACATTCAGCCATCTGACACTCCCTAGTGAGGTACATACACGATTTCCATGATCTCATGTTCGTGTTCATAGATCTTTAATCGACTAGATTGTACCATTGTGTGTCATACTCGACACCCATATCACGTGAATGTAGGTGTGCGACTTGTAAATATCAGCCAACCAGTGTTGTCGTGTGCTTGTGTAAGCTTTACAATTGCATGTTCTATACAACACACATTCTGAAGCATATTGATGCATGTGTTCTTGTACCGTTATTCTAACATGCCACATGCCGTGTATGTGTACTTGATATCTTTATAGCTATAAAATGGATTCACATGTCAATAGTTTATTTCCTTCCAATCAGAACAGTCGGTCTTCGAAATCAACCAATCAACAGCAAACATTCAAATCTTTATTTTATCAGCCAATCACAATATCGCTTGTAAAAGAAGTTACGCCCCCTCTCCGTGCAAAAATGTGGATTGCAACAGAACAGTTATAAATAAGTATTTGTTTCACTAAATAACAACTATTTCGAATCACAAAATTACATGGCACTAACAACATGCAAAACACGTGTATTTATAATTCAGTTTCACTTTACATACGATGTTTATAATATATTAAAGTTAAAATCTGTGTATATACAGGTCAACTTCTCATGTTCACTTAAATACAAAGTTCAAATCTCCCTAAAATCTAAACACGTATCACCTACATTTAACATTTACTATGACCATAACCAGGTAAGCTATCAAAACATTGCAAATCTAACAGAAAAAAACCATACCATCTTACTTTCCTTTACCGACGATTAAATGACACATCTGAGAAGGATCTAAAGCTACACATGCATTTAGCGTTAACAGTTATTAAACACGAGTACACAACACACGTGTATGCTTGACTGTGTCTACATAACGACTAACTAGTACAGGCAATCTTTAACACTATTCGTTAGCAGAATCAAAGAAATTGACTCGTCTTGATCAACCGCGTTCAGTGACGTAACAGATATACCTAAATCAAAACCACCGTATCTAAAACACGTCAATTGAATAATTCTCAAAAAAAATAAAATACAATTGTTGAAACAGTTTTAAAATAGAAATTACATAAGAGACCTGTAAAACATTAAAAATCCAAAGTTGAGGAGATGTCTTTAGTCTAATTATTGCTGACATATTCGTTGGTTGAGTATATATAACTATAGTATATTATCATTTATTCACATACAAACATTAGTACGTTAATATGGTTCACAGTTGCATTGTCTTTGTTATATAAGCACAACATATATGCACAAAAATGTATTCCAAGGTAAAAAGAGGATGTTGGCTGATATACATAACGTTACCTGAGATTTCTTGGATTGTATTTTTGCCAGACAGTTTATAATGAAGATGAAAACCATAACATTCACAACTATTGAGGAAAGAGATAACACATGGCTATGCCCTACGTATCTACTGAAAACAATGCGCCGAATTGGCTTGACAATGCATTGCTTAAAACATAATATTAGGCATTGCAGTTTACACCATTGGGGCGTTACGTCGTGAATTAGACTTTCCAATTGACTGTGGGCTTATTGGACGCCAATTGTGGTACACATGCAATACGAGCAGCTGATACTGCACCTCATATTGAATATAACATCTGAATGGAGTCAAACAAGAGACCGTTTTAGTGCCGTATGGCAGAAACGTATCACGTCCACTCAGGTCAGTACTCAGTGTAATTAACATATGTTTCTAGCATTCAGCGATATTGTGCACATATATAGAGGTATCATTACATCATAAAGCAGTGAGCATGACTCCCTAACCTCTAGAGCATGTTCAACCAGTGCAGAAAAATTGTCTTGTAATACATCGACCCCTCTAAAGGATGCCGAGCCTTCAAATAATGGCATTCTCCTTGCATGACTCTGCTACAAGGTGTAAATCAATAACATACTAATAATGAAACCTTAGGAATGATGATGATAAAACGTCAAGGAATCCCAGAATAACAGTTTTCCATTCCATATAGTCTATACAAAGTTCAAGCTACCATGAAAGCCGTGAATAAACAGGTGAACGAACCAGGGTTTGAATCACATGGCTACTCGGTCAATAACTCGTGATATAAGTGGTTCGCACTGTATCCAACGACTACGTATAGACAAGCTGTTACTGAATACTCATGGAATAAATGTACTTTTAATGAATATCAGAAACGACGCATATAAATAAGAGAGGTAGATGATTCGAGAAAACAAAAGAAAACAAATATGCGGCGTTTTTTCATGCTTACCATTTGACCAAAAAGGAAGTGATGTATGCCTAATTAACTATCTAATGGAATTTAAAACAATTTAAACACCAATATGCACGACACTGTAACATGAATTCTATCATATCAACTTCAAGATTAAACGGTTAAACAATATAGTTTGAGTCAGTAGTTCAATAAATTTATAACTCATGAACGGTAACTCTTCTTGTCATTCCTCGCGATATAGAGTACTCTCCCTTGTCACACAACTCTCCATCACTGCGCCTTGTCTGTAAAGTATCCACTGCTGCGGCTTATGTATCACTCTATGACAACTCTTATCATTTATGTCACACTAATTTATAAAAAAGGTCTGAAATCCTAAGAAGGAATTTCGTTAATTCAGACCCATCTCTACTTGAAGCTCAACGACGTCCAGCATATTGAATGACGAAATCTTATCTCCCTTTATCATTTTTTGAACCTTTTCATTTCTATTCTTAAAGGATGGTCCTTTATCCTGAATTAACACATTCGACATGAGATAATCCAACGCCTGTAGTTTAACGTGATTACATTGTTCTAACAGTTTCACAATATTCGCATTCCTCTGTTTAGTTTTCTCTATTTCTTCCTGATCCTTTTTCAAAGCGTCAGCTTCTATTTCTTCGATTAGATCGATAAGTGACAAACCCTTCTTAGTAGTTTCCATGCCCTTCACCTTCTTATCCTTTGTTTCATCGTAACTTTCAATAACGTTATCGCGTCTTTGGATATAGACAGTCTTACCCACAAAGTTTTCACTCTTCTCTTTCTCAGAGTTCTTTTTCTTACCCTTACTCCCTGGAGATCGTTTTCCCTGACTATTTATGGCGTTGATGAATTTTTGAGGTGATTGTTCTTTGTTTCCGTTTGTGTCATGTCCCTGGGTGTGAGACGGTTTGCCCGGAGAGTTGGTAGTCCTCACAGTTTGGAGTTCAGTATAAGTCTTTTCTCCATCTTGACAAACTGTCTGACTACCTTCTGAAGTTTCCACACCTTCTAAAGGTTTTGAAAGTTTGAGAGACCAGCCGAAAACATCTCGTTTTTTAATGTCTGAGATCATTTTTTCACGCGAATCCTCCCGGTATCCGCCTTTCCCTGATGATGCCATATACGACGTCATAGTGTCATTTATTTTGTTGACATCTTTGTCCATCTCTGATGTCATCGGCAGAGTTGGACTCACGTGACTAGACTCTGGTTGAGGTTTTGGTTTAGAAAACGTTTCTGTTTTGTCCATATTGTGTTCCTCTGCGTACCGGAGCATATTTCTCTTACGTCGTTTAACAGGGTCCTCCAAGTTTTCCTGTATTTTCAATTCCTGATCTGACGAGTTTGAGCCCGAGTCCGAACCGCTATCCACGTCGTGGTCTAACGGCAATGTCCTATTCCCTTTACTATCATACGGTCGCCAGAGATTCTTACGTTTCTTTGGCAGTATAGAACTACTGTAACCTGTCATCTCTGTGGGTGACTGACTAGTGTCGTAGTCTGGAGACGGTGGACCGGAGATAGCTTGAGGCGCGGGGGTGTGCCCGAGGTTATAACCAGCGGGTACATGGGGGTTACACATCTCTGGATTATAGTGTTGATGATTGGGCGTTACGTACATATTGGGCGTGTACTGGTCCGGGGTAGGGTAATAGGTATTGTGATGGTAAGGTTGGTAAGCAGAGTAGTCAGGAGTAGGTGGGGTTACACTGACTGATGGCATCTCGTAGGGTGAGTCGTCGTACACGTGCTCGTCACATGGATCCATATCGGAACGTCTTACTGTTAGGTCTAAGGGGGTTTCTACAGTAGAAGCCGTATACAAGGGTAAAAGTCTGTTAGTGGTCATCCCTTAACTCTGGAATAGTTGCGCCTTCTGTGTCTCTGCAAATAGAAAAACAATGCTCGTAAGGGAGTGTTTACTTTCTTTAAACAAATGTTGTTGACGTTTCTGCTGTCATTGCTGCCTGCGTGTATATGATAGTTGATGTTGATGATGATAATGATGTTGCTGCGAGTGTTGTTGATGTTTTTTTATTGTTGTTATGTGTTTTTGTTGATGTTGATGCTTTTGTTGTTGTTGTTGTTGTTGTTGTTGTGTGTTGTTGTTGATGTTGATTATGTTTTTGTTTTTATTGTTTGTTGTTGTCGATGTTGTTGTTGTTGTGTTGTTGTTGATGTTGTTGTGAGTTGTTGTTGATGATGATGATGTTGTTGTTATTATGTGTTGTTGTTGTTGTTGTTGTTGTTGCTGTTGATGATGATGATGATGATGTTGTTGTTGTTGTTCAAGTACTTTCTACTTCTCACCTAGCTCTGAAAGGTCGATATACTTTAGGTTGCCGTCCTTTCCCAACTAATATATAATGAATAAGATGGCGAGCTTGTGTATCAATTTTTCCCTTATCAATCTTTACTTGCTCAAAATTAAATGTTCATTTATAGAACTTGATAGCGCCACACGGGTTTAATTTAAGGAGGAATCAGCTTTTAAGTAATTGCTTTTGACATTTAGAAATAGAAAATTTTATATAGATTATACACTGACAAGAACAACATATGTCGCAAGGGTTGGTTGGAAATTGAAAAGAAATGATCGACATGTTAATAGCTTAACCACCGACATTTTTTTTCCTTCTTCATCTTTATGTTACAGTGATTCCTTTCAAACTTAATACATAACACCCCTTAATGGTTATGGTGGTGTTATGCAACTTATCAATGAGAACACAACAAAATACCAAATGAGTGTGTGCCAACCGATTCCTACTGGTCACGGGTAAATAAGCGAATAAACGTATAAGTAAATGTAGACCACAAAACGATTTATTGTCAGTCTGGGTGTGTCTGTATTGTTATCTTTTTTTCCAAATCAAAATAGTCCTTTTCACTCGACATATAACAAACAATTAGTAGCGTATAACCACATATCTTCTCTCAAAATGTTGGTATCGCCAGACCGTAATATCTTCTTGTCAATCAATACTAGCTCTTCTGAAGAAAAAAACACTTTATAAATCTCTCTATCCAGGAAATATTATGTAAAAAAGAGCATGATGAGAAAATGTGAATAATTTCTCGATGTAGTTTGCCACTTGTTAACTAGAGAGGGAAAATAACTGGGAGAAAAACAGCTGGCAATATGCGAGCCTCCACTCCTCTTCTCTTATCTTTCAGTTTACAATCCAGTGTTTTTCTCACAATCACAAGCGAGGGAAAAAATACAGAGGGAAAAAATTGTGTTTGTTAAACAGCGAGAACGTCATTTGTTGAATAAAACGCACGACAGTTTACAAAATAGCTCGAGTTTATCAAACGTTCGTAGAAAAAAGAAGCAAAACACGCGACCGCATTGCTATTTAGATTTAGTGCGCTCAGGTAAACTTAGCGGCCATTCACCTTTCGCTGCCCTAGAAATGCAATTGCATCTGATGTTTACATGTTTACTTGCACACGAACTAGCATCAGCTGAGTGTCAGATAAAACGTTGCACACAAAGCTGGATTATATATACGGGTAGTTTTAAGAGTTGGCGTTTTGCAGAAGCTTAACTAAAATCGACGGATGTAAACTAGACGGCCGCTGTATGATAACCACTCCTAGATGAACATGGTCGTAAACATTTCACTATAACTTTTGTCTTTTAAACAAGTGGCTAACATGTATTTCAATGACAAGAGTTCAATGCAAGTTGACACATGCCATAACCAGTTAAGTGTATTAAGGCGTTACACGAAATATAAAATATTAAAAGGAAACAAACGATATACGCATACAACACTTTTCTCGTTGTTGTGATGGAATTGTCTTTTACAACATTTAACCATTGATATGTTAGTATGTCCTACTTACTATATGTGCATGTATATCACTAACTAGTCAATAAATCATGACTATTAGTTACATCCAAAGATTAATCCGCGTATACCTTGCAAGTAGTCCAGGTTATCGTAACACATCCAATGCACAGTCTTGCTTCATGAGATTTAAATTGCGTCTTAAATAATTCGAACATACATGCGTTATACTGCGCATCTAAATTGCAACTAAATGTACACCTTTTGAGTTGCTTCATCTTCAGTAGAGTTAAATCTATTCTTGTACGTCGGAGCAATGACTTTCTAATCGGAACTCCTTTTAGTGTTACCACATGCCATTAACCTTACAGACGTAATAACTTATTTAGAGGCGTTCTGGATTAGACAAAATTGTGGACGAATTTGATTGGTCAACACTTGACTAATGTTTGGAACTCCTTGGTATTTGTCGCTGTTAGCAGCTTTGAGTTTCCGGGTGCTTCCAGGTTTATTAACAAGAAACGGTTCATGTATTTGGGGATTGAGCACTATTTGAATCGTTTCCACAACCTAGGTCTTTCCTTGTGACTAAACTAATTACCTTTGAAACACTATCATTAACTTTTATTTAAAACGTGATGGTTGTACGGTTTTCGGTATAGTTATCACATTAGGAAAAAATCCACACCACCTGCATGTAGGAGAAAATGTAAGACAGTTAATAGCCCTGACACTATGTACCAAACAATGATAGGCGTGCGCTGTAGTTTTGTATTTAACAGCCCATGATTTAACTAGTCCCGCTAAATGGTCATTTCATTGTCCTTCCTGAACTAATGTCCAGTTCCTTGACCACAATGCTACCTTGCTGACCATTAGGATATTCACCTGCATGAGTGTCTGGGTAAATATTGTGTTGGAGTTCGTTAGGATACGTTCAACTCTGGTGGAATTGAATGACAACGTCCGAGAAGATGATACTGTCCGAAACACGTGGTAACACTAGGAATATAAAACAGCTTCGGTAAACGGGAACACCTTGTCCTTGTGAAGCTAAACGGTCTCGTATATATATATATATATATATATACGAGACAGAGGTTAACATGTTTGCTAAGTTGAAACTATGAATTGATCGCGATCGTGATTCAAGAATTAACACTTCAAAGACAATATTTACTTTACACTAATTTCACGTGGGCACACACGGACGGGAGGACATGTACCACTCCAGAGACTTAGTGTGCGTTTGGGATTGCTTTACATTTTCAAGTACGAGTTATTAACGTTGGACGGGCCTACGCTCTAGCCCCGCTCTAGGAGGCCACTCGCACCTTATTATCACCTGTGTTCTAAGTACCAGTCAACGGTTCACGATAGTGACGATAATACAATTTTCAAATAAACACGACTGACCCCTTCAAGTGGCCCTTTCGTTCCCAATTAATTAAATTCATAGGAAAACGTGTTTAATAACCATACATATATATATATATATGTATATATATATATATTATATTATTGCAAGAATATTATTATGATGACAAATTGAAGTTTGTATGTGTGGTTATAATCAGACTTGAACCAAGTAATTACCTTTCAGGTATTTTATTTTGTTTCCTTGTGTATGTTTGGTATGTATTAGTCACCATGTATGTATATGTTTATGTTTCCACTTGGGTCTATGGCCTTCTGGATTTTGAATAAAATAAACTGTTCAAACTATATGACTATAAATGTTTCTTATGAAAAACTCATGCAATAAAGATAGTTGATGACTCACCTGTTAAATATTACTTTTGACGGTTTTGGTGTATGATTATTGTATGGGAACATTGACCAGACACTCATGAATTCATTACACGGACTGTTGAATTGTGAAATAGGTGGATTAGACTGTCATGTTATTACAACAGAGTATAAAACACGTGTCCATTGTATACACATATAACACGTATTTTGTAATGCATTGGTTCATGTGATTTATTCCGTAGTTTCAGGTCAATATTAGTATACAATACAAGGGTATAGGACCGAGTTCAGTTGTCTATATCTTCCACAAGGTCATTATTTCATCAGTACTTTGTGACTATGAAGTACAGATGAATAAGTTTGTTTGTGTTTTTTTTAGCGAAAGTCCACCTTTAAACAATCCGATTCTCGACCAACAGAATAGAAGTCGAAAGTAAAAAGTATCTGCACCTTCTCTGATGTCGTCGTGGTGGTTAAATTCAAGAGAGGGGATGTTCATTATCACTTTATAAACAAGTTAGCTTTGTTGTTTAGATTTAATTTTAAGATAAAATAAAAATAGCGTGAAGAAAGTTTAACGCGCCGTCCTAACACTGTACTGTTTATGATATTACAATCTTACGATCAATATGTTCACTAACTTATATGTGTATACGACGCCTTGTTTGAAGAATTATGAGTTTAAAAATGATAATGGTGATTAACTATTAACTATTTATCAAACTGTATACTAGTTATATTAAAGTACATTACGCTATCAATGAACAAATGTCAATGACACTGTCAGTAAGTAGAGTAGTTAAACAAAACGAAAACATGCGATTAGGTCGTTGAACGAAAGATGTTGTTTTATGTAACGGTTGAACCTGTGACTAAACCATGTATGTATGTTGTTGGTGGTGGTGTTGTTGTTTTGGCATTACTAGTTTGTCAATAATGTGAAGTGGTGTTGGTGTACGCGACGATGATGTAGGTGGTGCAGGTTGTGTGTATGTTGATGATGACAAACATGGTGGTGTTGGTGATTGCGACGACATAAATGATGACGATGACGATGACGATGACGATGACGATAACGATAACGATGACGATGACGATGATGATGATGATGACGATGACGATGACGATGATGATGATGATAATGATGATTGTTGTGTTGGTGGTGATGTTGATGATAACCATATATAATCAAATAACTATAACAAGTTAACTAGCCTCAAATAGAAAAAGCTTACACAAATCGCCTGTAGTAGCTGTGTGATTAAGAATATTGAATGAAGTCCTTCATACACCGGACAACATTCCCTCTAGTGTATTTGTATTCAATAGCGGTCTGATTCTTATAAGTGTTGCTTTTTTCGATCAACGGTAGTCAGATTCTAGGTTAGTCAGTGAACTAATGATTTCATATGCCAGTTTTTTTAATCTTATTTGCTGTACACACTTAGCTCCCTGTTGTAACAATCTTGTGTACGTTTTCGAAAAGATTCTTGTGAAAGATAGTAGACTGCAAACAAGTGTTTTGTCCGATAAAACTATGTTCTATTTCTTTTATTATCAATATTGTTTACTATAATCAAACGGGCATAACATTAAAAGGGAAAACTACTGCGCACCATGAGTTCAATCTACTACGCATTGCACATGTCCACACTTGTAAGAACGGTTCCAAATGATCAGCTGATTGTTCAACAAGAGTCTAAGCGACATTTTATCTCAATACACCTTTACCCTTTTCCAAATATGTTTTTTTTTATGTGTGAACAATGTATTATCGTAGGATTTAGTACACGTGTACACAATACCGTCACTATATACACAAAGTCAGGTTTGGCATGGTATATCATCGTTTCTTGACCTGAGGATTCGCGCGTTTTAAAATGATCAACCAGTTAGTACCAATGTCCTCTGATCCACATCGATGTCCTTGCCGCTTTCCCCATTTCCCAAACCATAGAGAAATTCCGATATCGAACCAAAACAGTTCCAGATTAATTTCGTTTTGTGTGTGTTTTGCTATTATATTATTTTTCGTCGACCCCCCCCCCCCCCC
>ENA-OREC01001243-OREC01001243.1-marine-metagenome-genome-assembly--contig:-NODE-1243-length-12542-cov-13.795427_pt1 | contig 12542 bp, 7 predicted proteins | sample MGYA00248626_ERZ508543 | MGnify/ENA primary metagenome ERZ508543 (study PRJEB26211, sample SAMN05518279) | marine metagenome | isolation source: Puget Sound, Washington, USA | host: Bankia setacea... | reverse complement strand
CTTTCGTATTATTTTGTTGTATGTTTTTAAACACAACCGTTTTTGTTTTATTTTACAACGATTTCGAAACATGTAATACAATGTACATAACTTAATATCGTTGGCAATTAAAACGATAAGAACATGCTCTTCTTATTCTCACGTGTTTACACATACCGTTAGTGTACTTCAACGATAGTCTTTGGTTTTGTTTACATTATGGGTGTTGCTTCTTCTCCACCTCAAATTTCAATTTGGGATTGCTACTTGAGATGTCAATCTTTAATGCAGTGATCTCCCCCCTGACACGTAGAACAGAGAGACTGCAAGGATCGCCCACTTAGCTAGGAGATTGCGAAGCTATAATAAAAGTAGAATAAGTAATGCATTTTCTTCAAACTGATCTCTCACCAAACATAGCCACAATGTAACAAGGGACTCACATGTTTGTCATCTTAAACGTGTAACATAAATCGAAACATTCATAGGACAATAACGTTGGTGTTTACCTGTTTTATGGGTGTTATTTTTCTTCGTTGACAGAAGCTGCGGTAGTCAGTAACAACGAAACAAGTGATAGGTTTCTCTGATCTTGTTTTTATTCATTTCGGACAAGTTTGCGTGTTGCTAGTATTGTTTCTTAATATATGATCATTGTTATAAAAGTATTCCTTACAATGAAAAAGGAATAATAACTTGATTAATCCAAAAGGAATGTAGGTATTAGAAAGAAAGATTAGGTTCACAATCAGAACTTTTGTGTCTGTCTCACATTTTAATTCCAAACAATTGGTGTATACTTCGATGACATTAGTTTAAACATATTTTATTTCTCAATATGTACATACACTATAACATGACAATAATTAAACATTACATAAACAACAGATGGAAATGGGATTTCGACGGTCGTCTCCCAAATAACCGATCGGTACAAATATGACGACAGATGTAAAATATATACAGATTTGAGCAGTTAAACATAGGTAATAATTATCAGTCAAAAAATGAAGTTGGAATTTTACGGAATACTGAACAAACATGAAATGAGGTTGTGTGTGCTTTAAACGGAAATAATAAACATATAGATGACATTTACATTGATTGGTATCAACAGTTAAGACCATTACAATATTAACATGTGTGTTTACGTAAACCATGTGATAAAATATAAATAGTCAATGACATATGTGCGTTGATGCGAGTGTAATAGCAAAGGGTCACACGCTTCGTACATTTGCCCATTGAATGTATTGTTGCATAAAAGCACACGCCCATACTCATTGCCACTTAGACCATATGAATACACTGCTGTTCGTGTAGTCTAACGTTGCCAGTATTTCAGATTTAGAAATACCAGTCCACTATTTTGATACCACTGGATACGGAGTGATTCCGAAATGTGGTTGTTTGTATGTTTACCAGCCAACCGTCGTTGACTAAAGGACATCGACAGTTTTTGCAGTTCACAATTATAAGGCCAAGAAGTGTAAATACATGTACATCATCCCAAGTGTCTGGTATGTGCAAATACTTCCCTGACATACGTTGTACTTCGATATTTGTAATTATATATGTTTAGTTCGATATAATATAAAAGTTGCAAAATTCGCATGTGCATGTAAAGTTACACTGTATCTTTTCCTTGTGTCTGGTTGCTTCCTCATCAACGTTTTCATTTTATCTTAAAGATTCGCTGCAAGACAAAGGTTGTCACATTTGTTTGTTTAACAGATATGATGTTTATCATAAGGAGTATAACGTTACTTGTAATTGTGACTGAACTTTTAGCAGTTTCTATTCTAGCTGGTAAGTTGTTTGTATTCCGAGGGCTTTCATTGAGTAAGCGATAGTAGTGCGGACATCGTTTGAGACACACTTGATGTCTAAGTAACTATTTAGATTAATGCTTAGATTGACATCCTTCTTTTAAGCGTGTACTTATTTATTTTATTCGTTCGCGAAACAGTAGGACCAGCCAGTACTAACAATCGAGGGTAGGATCTCTTGTCAAACGGCATTTGGGTATAAACTCACGAAACACCTAATTAATGCATACATAACATAAACATATATTTAGTTTTTGTCCGATGGTTTTGTTGTATGTTATACCAATACACACATCCGTTTGTGTTCTGTGTTTTTTTTCATTTAGGAGATGTAGACAAAGCGCTCCAAGAATCAAAATTAATGTCGGCCCTAAATGAACTGACATGTGGTCATGATACCGCCTGTGGTTCTATCGTGACGCTATCTGATGAAACGGACGTTGATGAAGAAAAGGGTGGCGATAAAAAGAACACACCAAAACGGATAATAAAGGAATTCAACGGCATTAGAATGACCTCTGATGTTATCATGAAGAGCAGACACCCACTCGATGTATTTGAGTACTTGAGAATTCGGTTAGTACCTTACATGGTCACTTCATATGATTAACCCTAACCTTTCGATACAATCCTTATTTACTTATATATGTGTGTTATCCTTGTATCGGTAAATATTTCCGAATAAAAATATGTTTAAACCAACCCTAACCCTAACCCTAACATGATCACATATTAAATTGACTTGTCAACAATATAACTACATAATATTATACAAACATTGATGTATACACAATATCACCGTAGTATTCATTTAAAGTTTGAGTATATCTATAAATAAACAAGAAATACAGACAGATAGAAGAGAGTTATGTCAAATGGCAACAACTCATTAATCAGATGAACTGTGGGATTAAATTCCGATAGCTAAATAAAAGAACTATGTATCCTTTCCCACAGAACAATCCATTTTAAAACCATACAAAGCACAAAAGTAAAAATATGTCCTATTTTGGATACAATTATATCGATCGCTTGATTTAGCACAGTAAACAGTGAGTGACGTGCTTAGCTAAACATCCACTCGTGCTGCTATGCAATGAGTTATAGTTAGTTTGGACATTTATAGTCGCTCAGCTTTTTATTAAGACATATCCTATAGAGACCCCGATATGATTGAATATGAGCAAACATGAACTACTTAATGCCTTAAGATGTTAAGGTATTTAGTTTGGACATCAATAGCTGGTGTCTGCCTTTTACACGTTTACTTTCGATAATTTAGCGTAACATTCCGATTACAGAAAAATAATTTCAACATACATAATTGTTGCTACAATATCTAAGCTTAAGACTTAAGTCCAGTGTTTGCGTTCATTGGACGGATTTTGCAAAGTGGTATACCTCAGCATTTATGAAATGAAACCACGCGTTAATGGTGGTGTTAACATGTATTCTTTGTAACACATTATTCAAAAGTAAAGTATAGGAGTACAGATGGTCGCAATACATATGTTAGACCACTTTCTGATTACAGCGACCTCATTTTTACATATAATGTTTATTTTACACTTTCAGTAAAAGAAAGAACAGGAACAAGAAACCAAACAAAGATTGATTGTTGTTTTGACTGTTCTTTCAATAGCTTTTATAATCTTCAATGTCACCATGATTTACAGGCAACATACTTGGTTCTTATAAGACGTTCAAATCAGCCCAGTCAGTACATTCCTGTGCATACAATGTATTACTATTATTTGGAATATAACTCTAACGCGGGTGTCAAACTTAAGGTATAACGCTTCATTGACTGTAATTAGAATGAGTCGTTTTATCGAGTGTGTTGACTACTGTTTGGAGTTTCATGTCTCAATAATCCGTCCAAATGACCAAGATAAAACAGACAATAGAACAGAAGAACGAAATATCACTATGACAACTATATCCTAATAAACTGTCAATGTTTTGACTCGATTGAGGAAATATATTGATTAATCCTTGTATACGTGCTTGTTTTTGGCTGCATTGTAAATTAGTGCATGCAACACCAACAAACATATGTACTTAGCCAATACCCAACGATCCAGTAGTCGTTACGGTTGATGAGAAAAAAGAGAAGACAAAGATGTTAAGTATCATGGAAATAAATAGAGCTATTTCAATGTGTGAATGAACAATGGCATTACTAGTTTCCCTTGATATAGATACACACGTAATTAACAAGTTAATAACTGGGTAACCCTTTTGTTGATAATGGCGCTGTCATTGGAAAAATAAGTTAACCCGAGTGATTGAAACTCTAAACAACAGTACAATATTGTTAAATTAAAGGTTGTTATTAATAATCACCCGTCGATGTTAAGTCCCAGTCATCGCCATGTTACCATTTGTTAAAGTAGGTATAAGTTGATAAACATCACCATAAACATGAATTACTGATGCAAATGCAAATGGCCGCCATCTTTTCTCTCTATTCAAAAATGTGACTGATGAATTACGCTGTTTGGCTGCATAAATGTCGCGAATAAAGAGAGTTGTCTCATAACCTTTGTATTATTTGTAAAATGAAGGAAAAACTCCATCCCAGTTATCAGTATATCGTCTGGTACGTTCTATTTATATCGATGAAACGAAAGTAGCCTATAGTTGACTTGACCTTTACAACAAAATAAAAACACAGTCGGCTGTATTGTTTTCTCGTTTCATTTGTTTAGACAATTTAAGACACACAAAGGAAATCATACCTTGCTCATTGCTCGTATCCTTATGTATCGTTATTGTTTTCATGTCCATCAATAAATCGTTTGAAACTCACTCGCTGTGTATTCAATTTTGATTGACAGCACTGAGTGTCAATGACGTCATGGCGACGACTTTATTGAAATCGATTAAATCGTAGAACATTCGTTTCCCCTCTTCATTGTTGTTTATTAAATCACTTTATATATTCTTTGTAGACAATGGTAATAGGATAAATAAAATATTGGTTCCTGTCTTTGTACACTTTAGTATATAAGGCTCGTCTTCGAAAGACAGAGCCTCGTCGTGTGTATCTCTGTGCAACTTGCCTAATATACTGAAGTGTACAAAGACATTGACCTAATATTATCAATGTACACACTCAACAAATGACACTGTAATTTATTGTGCTTCCTTTTTCAAACCATATTTGCATATTTCATTAAACAAGCTATAAAGGTTTTACTGAATTAACTCGTTAACATACAATACACACCATCTTATAAACATACACATTCTGTCATTTAAACCCAAGCAGCACAATAAGTATGTGAATCGACAATTGCATAAGCCATGTACTATAATGATACCGCCTCCTCGATAGCCTAGTGGTAGAGTGCTGGCTTCGAGTGCGGGAGGTCCCGGGTTCAATCCCCAGTCAAGGATCGTGTCATACAAAAGACGATATAAAAATGGTACCAGTAGTTCACTTGTTTAGCACTCAACATTGAAAAGGGAAATACTGGCTTTTACTCAAGAAATAAGATAAGACAATAATGTAATGGATAAGATCTGGTATAGAAATCATTCGGAGGTCATTGGCCGTCATGGCGGGGATAAAAAAACGAACGACGACGCAGAACCGACAAAAGTCGAAGGCTGAAAATAACTATAATGATAAATGGATGCATTCGCTCTATCAAAGCTAATAAATATAGTCGTATAAGTTATTCCGGAGTCAAGTAGATCTTTAAATCCCGAAATCTGAACAAATTTCAAATACAAGGATAGGATCTGAGTGGTATCACAATCTGATGAAACGTTACACATTAAAACCATTTAAACCGCAACTACGACGTTTGTAGATGTCACAGCCAATCAGAGGACACAAAATCATAAGTGTTACATGTGAAGAATGTGTGCGAGTGTAAGAGGGCGTGCCATGGAAACCGTCCTTAGATATTAAACCTTTAATGTAATGTATATAGCTATATCAGCCAATCGGAAGACATAGAATCATAAATATTATCTGTGAAGACATAATTGATGAGAGTGCGTGCCATCAAGACTGACCCTCGATATATATTGGTTAATTTATATTAGGCCATTCCTTAAGTATGCTTATGAAAGATGTTAATGTGACAATTGTCTTAAGCTGGGAAGTTCATTCATGCATCCTGTTCGAACTTGCTGCACGAGGATCACGATTTTTTGGCCCGATATTTTTACCCAAGTAATGCATTTGTAGAGCACGCGAGGTTTGACCTGCTAGTGGAGAATTCGTGGTGATAAGTCACGTATTGTAAAATATTTAGGGTAGATTCAAACTGATTAGAACAATATACATATTTAATTAGGAAATAGAACATACCAATGAGGGCCTCATGATATTAAAGTGACCGACCAGTCAGCCCTCAAACATTGAGCTGACCGAAGCCAAAGGCTTAGATCCACTTTGATGTTTGAAGGCTGATTTCGAAGTCACTATAATGCCAGGCCAGCCCGAAGTGATGTGAATCATAACTTATATTAAATCGCACACCTGCCTCTACCATATTTAAAGTAAATAAAACAGAGGTCGTAACAATTTGTCTTTTTAGAATCTTTACTTTCGAGCAGATTATCCTAAACCCCGTCATTATTGCAAAACGTTTGGAATTTTGACAGTTTTAGAATATTCATGAGTTGTGATTTTCGCAACAAAAAAGTGACTGGTCACTATTTCAGCATAGTGGCCCGCTAAGCTGTCAGCTCACGTACTGCGTTATATTAAGTCCTATTGCAGTTTGTATACACAAAGCAGGATCAGATTTGTGTAAGGTATAATATTGTAATGATAGTTCAATTGGGTACATTGTTGCACTTTATATTGAAAACATTTAGAAACAAAACATATTCCTAATGTCATGTCAACATTCCCAAGCTATACAAGCGTCAACTGCAAGCCATACGTTTTAAATCGGTTAGATGGCATGATGACGCTCCGCCCAGTTTATATCCCGATGATCCTTCACCACGCCGTCCAACCTTTATATACACATATAGTTTGAGTACATTTGTCAGTTTCTTCACGATATTAAGATACCGAAGGGTGCGAGCGCAGCGAGAGCCCGTGGTGTCTTAATAGTGAAATAGAAATTCTATTTTTCAAAAGAAAGGTTTTTTGATTGGGCGAAAACTTAGGTAAGACACTAATCAGTCATGCACTCCCAACTATGGTTAATGAATAGTCCATTGATTGAATGTACGTATGGGATAATTGTTTAACACAATGGACACGGAAACAATCATCTATAACTCTAAGGACCCTATGTATATGATGTTCATTTCCGACTAGATTATCGCCAACACAATATTGCTCAACTAGACCATTTGTAGACTGGTTCTCGGCGTACTATAACAGTAAACGTTGTGCTAGTGGAGATAATCCAGATTAGACCAACTGAGTCAGCTATGAGTCTAACTAATGTGCATAAACTAAACAATGAATATAATGTGTTCAGTGGTTGACGTTGCAAGCAGCCGCATGAACGTTGTAAATGTCGACTTAACAACTGTCCAAATTTAAACACAACACAGTAAATTAACATAAGTCGCTCATATATCTACATATCAACATACACACATTTGTTCGCGTCATACATTCATTGTTATAGTGTGTGTTGTAAACTTATCACACCCAACATAAACAATGTATACAACGCTTTCAATTCGTTTGTACCCTACTACTGAACGGTTTGTAAAATTAGGTAAGCAACTAAATTAATATCAATCCATAATGCCACAAAACATTTCGGTTCCAACATATATAAATGAATCCGCGAAAACTATCGTTTAATGTTATGAAATTGACAAGTGATTGTTTAACCATTTAACACACAATTCCAAATGACAAATGAAAGTTTACAATTGCGTTGTGTACGTTATCACGACCTCGCTTAGGAAGTTAACGTGACTGTGTAAAGCGAACTAAGTCGAGCGGCTCAAACCACTGATGTATCTCTTGCAGAATTATAGCGATGTAGGTCACACCTTAAATGTACGTTCATTTGATTGACCCCGGCGACTGTGCAGAAATGAAGTTGCTAACACCTATAGTTGTAGTGTTTGGATGTTATACATTGTTAAGTGTGGCAGGTATGTGTTCATTTATCTCTCAACAACAGCATGATGTTTACATAATGTCTTTAGGTAGTATATTGGGTATATTTCTATTTATGGTCGTGTTTTGTTTGACAATATTGTGCGTGAGGTGGTAGCATCAAAATGCGTTAAAATCTTAAAGAATCCATTATCCACTCATCTAAAACAACAATTAGTTCGCATTGACTTGGATTAATGAAGTTCACGCTAAAGCAAGTTTTGTTCCTATGACTTGGAGATAATAAAGAGAATACCACATGAGCTTTATACGTCTAGCAAGGTACTATACAATAGCTATTTTCTAGTATAAATGCAAACTGGATCTTACCTATACAATCAGGAAATGTTATTTGTTTTCAACTGGTATTAAGGAGTTGAATGTGATGCTATACAAGTCGATATATAATGATCTAAGAAACAAACCTTATACTGATAATTCTACTAAGGAAACAACGTTGTACTTTCCGATGCAAATACCTAATGCACTTTATATGCATCAGACTATGACAGAAAACCATTTCAAGAAGTCTTGGTCAGCTTTAAAATGATGCTTCGTCACTCATCTTTGCATGAAAAGTATGACCATACAGCATCCACTGAATCATTGACCTTGTCGGTCCCTCAATTCTGGAACATAAACAAAGATACTCATTTAATTACCCAAAGTGTATCAATCAGATAACATCAGAAATGGGAAATGCACACATCTCTTACTCAAGCAAACAAAGATAACGGGTACATGACATGTCACGAATGTCTCTGTATATGTTGTTTGTTTTTTTGCTTCAGACGTACACTCCAGTCCTGCTATTCGACAAGCTTCATCTCCAACTGAAGTTATACATTCACATAGAAAGAGACGCAGTTCTGATATTAAAATCATAAGAGTTCCGTTACCAATAAAAGAAGATGATGATATGGGTAATATTGGTGCGAACAAAAAGAAGAAAAGAGGGTCATCCTTAACAATCAAAGTCATAGATAGATCAAGAAAGCCATTTGTTGTGACATACAGAAGGCTATTTTATCATTACTACAACCTTTACCAGAAGAAGGATGATGATTAAAGATGTTACAGCCCTAAACTCCTAGCTAGCCAGTGGAAGATGTGTTCAATGATAGGTGGTACATGTGAACACATTGGCTTGGGTTAGATATAAACTCTGGATCGTAAAAGCATGTCAATGATGTGACATGCATTAAGCTCTTAACATTGGTATTACATAATGTTCGGGTACACTATCTACGGATATCTAGTCATAACAAAGTATTTACTAAACGATATAATTACATATTTGTACGTGGCTATTAAATATATTGAAGTCTTTATTGTGTATGATTGTAATGTAAATGGGCGTTTAGTTTACCTATTAGCATGTCAAAGCAAGCTAATCCAACACCCCATTTGATGAAATGTAACGCTAACATTACATATGCTATAGGCTATGTACTCATGGTATACCGTTTGCAATCAATTCATAATGTATGTCTGGTGAGTTAAGTGAGTATGCTATCTGTAACACTCTAGTGTATGTAGGGCTTTTTCGCGCTTTATGTAAATCGGTGTTCAGTAGTAACAATGGTAATCCACTGTTACATCTCGTTCCACAACGTGGTTAAGTTGTCGGCGAATTATACAGAGATATATAACATTAAGAAATAGTAAACACCACTGAGTGCCTCATGGTAGTATAGTGACCGACAAGTCAGCCTTCAAACGGTGAACCGACAGAGGCCGAATGTCACTATTTAAGAATAGAGGCCCGCTAAGCTATCAGCTCGCTTTCTACGCTAAAAAAGGCCTCTTGTCGTGTGTATGCACAAAGAATTTGTGTAATGTATTACATTGTTAATTAATATAGTCTTGACATACATTTCTTTTTAAAAAATCGATGACTGTATTATATTGTTATATCGCTATTAGCCCAGTATATACTCGTACGTCATCACAATGGACAAACATTATGCAATGACATTTCTTTTATCCCAAATTTCTATATTGTTCGTGTGCTTGATAAATAATCGTCTCAACGAGATATGTTATGAATACAGGTAATTCTATATCGCTTTTTATATGTCGTATACTAATATCAGAATAATTATTCCTTTTAAAATACACGTATGATTATTTCAATAGAGCTTTTGTTCTCCCAACTACTGATACAATATACGACTAGACTATTTACGCCGTCTTTGAACGACCATAAACATTTGAGCAGTACTGAGTAGTGAGACCAACAGTTAAACACGCGTCATTTATGTCAATTGAAAATAAGACATGTCAATGATTTTTGAAAATGTTTGAGATTATATACTGTTCCACCAATAAAATTACATTTAAGTCATGCATGCTCCGATATATATCACCCCCTTTATTACACAAATAACACTAAGTCAATTGTCATACTAAGCGATGTTATTTAAATGTATCAAAATCGATACTCAATCAGTTTTAAAGATGTACAGTTTGAACACGGTCGCAGTAATAGGAAATAGGCTCAAGATCGGCTAATGCATTTGGCAAGCCTAATGTACCACACGCGACGCCAGTGTTGATTAATTGACAATAGTTAAGAAACGTTGAACACCAAGGTTGGTTATCATTACTAGCTATAAACGTATCAATATCAATCCGCGGACACGTATTACACGCATTCTTTTAGAAGTATCTAACAAGGCCTGTTTTTGTATTGTACGTATCAGTTTCCAGCCGTTATAACACGATTTACAAATAAAGCAAGACGATAAAGCCATAATAGACGAAACGCAACAATTTCAAAAAGTAGCAGGTAAGTAACGACCGACGCCGATTGATTGTCTCGTGGATCTCGGTACGGACTACTTCTTTGGGCAAATCACTTAGCTCACGATTGAGGTGTTATATATCCGCTTCATACATCCGTGGCAGCTCCAGTTGTTATCGACGAGTGCTGCAAACAGCGATGTTGAGTTATGTAGAAGCTTCTGTAAATGGACACTTCATGACAACGAGAGTTCATATTTCAGTATAGCCTCTTTTTAATCGCAACGTTATGTTATTTTGCATATCAACACTATTATCTAAAACACACATAGAGTAAAGCTTTAATAGTGTGCGCAGATACTATACACAAAAGGTAATAGTTTACCTATCGTATGTGGCGTCACCCGGTCATTAACTCGCTGTGAAAGCCCGGAGCAGTGTTTATTGACCAAGGGCGTAAAACTCTGTATCGACTATTTTGTTATATTGGTTTATACAGGTTTGTGTACATAGGTAGATTGTTACAACACAAACCATATGACAAATGTAACCGCTTTTTTGATACGTAAAAATATTAGTGGTCTCTTAAATGATTGTGACTTCAGATCTTTGATATTTAAAAGATGCTTCGTTAACAAAATAGTTGTTGATGTATTAAAACGATAAATGTTTTAAATCCTTAGATTCGGTATAATATAACAAATAAAACATGTATTTTCGGGTATAATATTATTTGCATATTGCCCTCAAAACCATGTTTTATTTGTTAAATACACACGTCAACAGCTGTGATTGTCGAGCGATATGTGTACATGTATTGTCAGTTGTATATTTATTGTTTGTGTTTGTACACTGCTCTCTTCTTCACTAGACCCGCATGAAACATTTACGTTGTCAAATAAGTGTCCTCTTGAAATAAACTATTCATTATTAATATTAACAATAGTTGTACTATCATAAGACGTATCAGTAGAATAATATATATATATATTATTATTTTTTATAACTATTATTCAAACGATTTAGTATATGAAGTATTGTCTTTTGAGGTTAAAGTTCGGACAAGATCAATGACAATTCACAACGCATGCGATAGTACATGTGTCTCTGATATCAAACTGCATTGAGATAGTAAAGCAAACAAGCCTCCTCACAACTAGCTTGCTGTAAATATACGTCGCTTGGATGACATCGAATATCGGTCAGTATATCACAGCATGACCAAACAACAAAAGCGATATGTTCAATTGTGCTGAACCTATACACACATCGTGCTGGTATATCTGTCAAGACAACGTTAGATTTACATCGGTTGAAACAATGTCGAGTTGTCTTCCTTTGGTGTGTTTTATTTCGTTTACCCTATTTGTTTTATATATCAAGACGGACATGGGCGATCTTTTAATTCAAATGGTTTAAATATCTGGCCGAATTAAGTTGTACAGTACTTGTATATTGGGTATGTGGCAAAGGATAACTACAACAGTTCTGCATTGTAGGTATACCTTTATTGATTGACAAATGTTCTTTATAACAAAAATACCTTGAAGAAAGATTAACTACATACAATAAAATGGAAACCTTACATGGCACATGAATTAGATTATTTGCATTTAGAATCCGTGAGTATATATCCACCAGATAACGTGAACAAATCAAGCTACTTTGTCAACACGTATGTCGACCATATAGCAAGGGAAATGAATCTCTGTAAAAGTAGTTTTTAGTTAAGCAGAGGTTACGGTTATCAAAATCTTTAAAATTACTATAGGCATTGGCTCAACATATAAGTTAGCGACTAGTGTTACTACGAAAAATATGTTTGTATGAGCTCAAGACAGATAGAAAGATAGAAAAATGTAACATGCAGTAATATTATAAATGACTTTATG
>ENA-OREC01001242-OREC01001242.1-marine-metagenome-genome-assembly--contig:-NODE-1242-length-12544-cov-11.167482_pt1 | contig 12544 bp, 3 predicted proteins | sample MGYA00248626_ERZ508543 | MGnify/ENA primary metagenome ERZ508543 (study PRJEB26211, sample SAMN05518279) | marine metagenome | isolation source: Puget Sound, Washington, USA | host: Bankia setacea... | reverse complement strand
GAGTGCCGTTCCATTATGTTATCAGAGTTAATGTTGCCCATGAGTGCCGTTCCATTATGTTATCAGAGTTAATGTTGCCCATGAGTGCCGTTCCATTATGTTATCAGAGTTAATGTTGCCCTAGAGTGCCGTTCCATTATGTTATCAGAGTTAATGTTGCCCTAGAGTGCCGTTCCATTATGTTATCCAGCTATGTAATCTGTAGAAGTCTACACCACTGCTCAAATCAAACAAGCTGGTCCTGTATAACGTTTGAAAGACTTCAAGACTTTAAATTTCATTATTCTGATCCAAAGCTTTAAACAATTAGAAACAAATACTATCTATGCATGTTCTGTCGGAATTAGTAATAACAATAATATTACTTTATCAACTTTATTATGTAAAACCAGAAACATTACCTGTCACCTTTACTCTTCTTTATATTACTCATACAGCAGCTTAGTAGTCCACGAACTGTTTAAGAAAGTATTGTCCACAATCGATAGTTGGACGCCTCCTGGTATATACAGTACAAATCCGTAAACAAACTTTCACAGAAGACAATCTCCGTGTGTGTGTTTTCTATAGTTGTATGTGTAGCAAGCTAATGATCGTTTCCTAACGAGACACGCACTACTGTTATACAAGGGTCGGGCATGTAGGTGTTACCCGTCTGAACGTCATAAACATCAGTTGCCATCACTTAAGGTGTTCATATCGAAAGTTTAATTTAAGGTGTGAATACAATAAGGTTCATAGTGTTACATGTATTACGTAAAGCTGCAGATAGAACCAAATAACCCCCTCGTATTGATACCGCTATTACAACACAAATAAACGGCTGTTGAACACTGAAGATAGTTGTTTGTATTACTCTTTAATTTATTTGGTCAGTTACCTTTTCTGTATTAAGCTGTCGACGTGTTTTCTTGCCATGCTAAATCTACATCACGAGTAACGACTTCGAACTGAGAACATTCTAACCTTTATATGTCGCACTGTATACCATGTGAGAACTGGACTATAGCTTAATACCTCATGGTTATCTTTAAGAGATAAAACAATTGTGCCCGTGTTTTAACGTGGAATAAAATATGGGTACGAGTTCGGGTGCGTATGAATTAGATCACGAGTGCGCCAGCAGGAAAATCGAAATACATTTAATATAAACCTTTAGAGATATAGACAATACGTTTTAGTTAGGATGTTCGACTGCTGTCGTCGCCGGTTGTGACATTTTCTCCATAACGTTTAATGTTTTGTTGTAATAGTAAACTCTTCATATACATATATACACTACTAAATAATTCTTAACGTCGCTAACTATGTGCCAAATACCAGCAGATGGACACACACTCAATACTGACGGGATAACTTAAACGTATGTATATATATATATATATATATATATATACTGTTCTTCCTCTAGTTCTGTCCTGGTGATATTGTATTTCTTTTTCTACCAAGCTGTAAAATAATTAGGCTCAATAAACATGAAACTTTATTAAAGATCGGGTTTCCTTAATACATTCGCCAATATTTTGCGATAACGTTCACTTGTATTTCTTTATTAATGTTGCCCCCCCCCCCCTCCACCTCCCCCATGTATCACATGTTATCTGAAACTCTCATACTATTTACACAGATGAGAACAGATATTATACAACTGTATGTCCACGCGAAACCTTACACCTTATGTTACTATGGACATTCACTGGTCAGATCACTGGTCAGAAAACACTGGTCAGATCACTAGTCAGATCACTAGTCAGATCACTGGTCAGATCACTGGTCAGAACACTGGTCAGATCACTAGTCAGATCACTGGTCAGAACACTGGTCAGATCACTGGTTAGAACACTGGTCAGATCACTGGTCAGATTACTAGTCAGATCACTGGTCAGAACACTGGTCAGATCACTGGTCAGATCACTGGTCATAACACTGGTCAGATCACTAGTCAGATCACTGGTCAGAACACTGGTTAGATCATTAGTCAGATCACTGGTCAGATCACCGGTCAGATCATTAGTCAGAACACTGGTCAGATCACTAGTCAGAACACTGGTCAGATCACTGGTCAGAACACTGGTCAGATCACTGGTCAGATCACTGGTCATAACACTGGTCAGGTCACTAGTCAGATCACTGGTCAGAACACTGGTCAGATCACTAGTCAGATCACTGGTCAGAACACTGGTCAGATCACTGGTCAGATCACTGGTCATAACACTAGTCAGATCACTGGTCAGAACACTGGTTAGATCATTAGTCAGATCACTGGTCAGATCACTGGTCAGATCACTGGTCAGATCACTGGTCAGATTACTAGTCAGATCACTGGTCAGAACACTGGTCAGATCACTGGTCAGATCACTGGTCATAACACTGGTCAGATCACTAGTCAGATCACTGGTCAGAACACTGGTTAGATCATTAGTCAGATCACTGGTCAGATCACCGGTCAGATCATTAGTCAGAACACTGGTCAGATCACTAGTCAGAACACTGGTCAGATCACTGGTCAGAACACTGGTCAGATCACTGGTCAGATCACTGGTCATAACACTGGTCAGGTCACTAGTCAGATCACTGGTCAGAACACTGGTCAGATCACTAGTCAGATCACTGGTCAGAACACTGGTCAGATCACTGGTCAGATCACTGGTCATAACACTAGTCAGATCACTGGTCAGAACACTGGTTAGATCATTAGTCAGATCACTGGTCAGATCACTGGTCAGATCATTAGTCAGAACACTGGTCAGATCACTAGTCAGAACACTGGTCAGAACACTAGTCAGAACACTGGTCAGATCACTAGTCAGATCACTGGTCAGAACACTGGTCAGATCACTGGTCAGATCACTAGTAAGATCACTGGTCAGATCACTAGTCAGATCACTGGTCAGAACACTGGTCAGACCACTGGTCAGAACACTAGTCAGATCACTAGTCAGATCACTGGTCAGAACACTGGTTAGAACACTGGTCAGATCACTGGTCAGAACACTGGTCAGATCACTGCTTCACTTTGCCGCTACTCAACAAATCATACACGTGACATAACACCTTTATTACATAACACCTTTATGACATTAGACTACCTTTGTTCTATATTTATAAGCAAGTACTCGATGTCGACCATGTGTATCGTTCCCGAATATAAGACCTTTATGATTCATTGGGTTACACATACACTATGAACATGTATGCTTACGAGTATAAGTCTAACTTTGCACTACTCCACTGCACTGCACACGCTCCAGCTGGTAATGTATAAGACTTTCTTCTTAGTTGCACAATGTTCCTTATCACAAATGGTGTTTAATTAAATGTTTTTTTTAGACAAGCTAACATATATACTTTGGCAAATAAATTGAAGTTACCTAATCAATATGAAACGTGATATGGTAGTAGATGTTGTGACACAATAACGGTTAGCATACAGTGGCCTGTTGTGTAAGGTCATTCAGAATTTATTCATGAACCATTTGGGTGCATTTATTGCAACTGTGTAAGTAGTTGTTCTGGGTTTTGTTTTGTCATTTGTGTCATTAATGACACATTTAGTAAATCTTATATATGTGTACGATTTATTCGCATCATTTGTAGTGTCATTATCATCATAATTAAAATAAGCCTTTCCGGTTTCTTGAAATTAAGAGACAGTATCAGAATTTATCTGTTAACAACTAAACACATTTCACTCGAATGAAAATCGATTGTACGTGCGCCCTTACATGACTGGTGTTGACAACAGTATTCTGTGAAAGCACAATGCTGTTTCTTATTCTTCAGAAGTTATCATTGTCACTTTCCGTTAATTTTGAGAGAAGCTTACGCATCAAACAATAATAAAACGCCTTGGAGTTTGTTTTCTTTGTTGATATCCGATAGTATCTTATCAACTGTTCTGCACTAGTGACAGTCTCTGGGGATTAATATCGATATAGGTTCCAGAAGGAGCGATATATGACACATGGTTTAGTGGCCAACACTGCAGCGTGTTCCTTGGTACGAAGATGTAAATGTCCTCGTTGTACATACAGTTAGATAAGTAACAGTGTTCAAATAATGTTGGCTTTCTCTCGTGTTGACATTTAGACATAACAAGTGTGTTCTATATAATACGGGCGAAAGGTCCAGGGCGTTATGAGACCGGAGGCCGCCTATAGATTACATGTATGAAAGTAATTTTGAATTTAAATTCTAATAAATATATAAAAATACATTATTTTTTATTAATTAAATAAAGATTTTTTAATATAAAAAATATTTTTTCTATAAATCCATGTGGAACTATTTCCCTTCGTTACTTGTTTGGGTTCTAATCATGGACCATCATCGTGATCTCCCTTTGCGTGACGTCAAGCGAAAGTGAATCAGGAAAGGAAGCACGAAGAAATATATGCACTATCCGACGTCTTCCAACGAGAGTAATGATTTAACATCGTCATGAACAAGCACATTGTCGTTCTGAAACATATTTGAGACCATTTGTAGTAGGAAAAGGACAATGAAGATCAAGTAGGCAAAGGGATGCAGAAACGAATTACTTTGCGGTCGACATTGTCTTACGATCGGTCTATTCTTGTTTCGCCTGTGTTAACTCTCAAATAGCTACAAACACTTTCGTAACACCAGAAAATATCGTCACAAAAGCGGATCTTTCAGGTAGGTTTTCCTTATTCATCTCTATTTATCGTCGGAAGTTAGCAGTTGCCTAACGTTTACAGCATTTCGGATGCTCAAACTATTCGGACGAAAAGGTTCTAAAAAGTCAATAATAACTTGCAAGTCTTTGAAACATTGAATGGTCGGATATGGTAACTTCTATGTTTTAATAAACAAAGTTGATAGAACTGATTGAAGCCTGTTCAGACGTGTTGCAATGTGCTTACATTGATCTCAACCTACAATAAGGCCCTCTATTTACTTAGTTGAATTGTTAAATAACGCTGGAGTCCGTTCCAAGAAACAACCTGTACTAAGCAATCTGAAAAGTCTCTTGGTCAAGGAGACAACGGGAGCATGTGATGGGGTTCAAACTCATGATTGACCGGGACTCAAACACAGGGCATTACGTTTACCATACGAATACTCTACCTTTGAGCTACCGAGCCACCTGACCATCTCACTAACAACTTTTCACCTTAAACCTTTACCGGTTACAGTTATGCAAGTGGTCTTGTTGGGGGTAGTTTTAACTTTAGAACAATAAAGCGTGTGTTTTATGGTGAAATCATACCAAGGGGATGCATGCAGAAGCCCCCACACTTGTTTCATCAATATATATCATGAGCATCATTAAACTAGAAGTGTGCTGTACACGTTGCTTCGTAATGTAAGTTATAGTCTCAGTTGGATAATTCAAGTATGGTCAGTATACACTCCTCCTCTATAGCCTAGTGCTAGAGTGCTGGCTTCGAATGCGGGAGGTCTCGGATTCAATCCCCAGTCAAGGACCACGTCAAACCAAAATGATACCAGTATTTCCATTGTTTAGCACTGAACATTAAATTGGAAACACTGGCTTTTTCACACAAACAATAAATGAATAAAATACCATCTGTGCAAGCCTTGTGGAAGATTGGCTCATGTCAATTAAGCTCCCTCGTTTAATTACACCGAAAATAAAAAAAAGATTATTTTTTTAAAAATTGTATCATGTTTCCTTAAAATTTTCCTTAAAAAATGCCTTTCATCCGAGATAGGTTTTACCTGAGTTCATATTATTACTGAACTTTGGGTCAAACTTAAATCGTTTCCTTTTCTTTCTTGTCGAACATTTAAATGGAAAACAGCTATCGCAAAAACCGTATTTACAACTTAACGTCTGTTAAACATGCAAACCCAATATTTATGTCCTAAACTTTCCGAGAATTAGATATAACAAGCCGGTTAATCAATTGCTGCAATTACAGCTGACGCAACAAGAAAATAATTGTTTTACTGCAATTGAACGGGATTTACTCTCTGCATAATTGAACATGTGTAATTGTCTGTATCTTATAGAACGTGTGTAACTGCAATATGGTGTTTAATGACCAATGAGCAGCTCCAGCAGTTCTTGTAATGACAAAATAGCTTGTCGTTACACTTATATTCGAAATAAATATTCTTGGTCGTGTGGTTAAACCAAAGAGGGGAAAATGGCTATCTAATAAATAAAACATATGTACCCGTGTTTTATCGCGGTAATAAAACATGGGTATGAGTTCGGGTGCGTTTGAATTAAATCACGAGTGCGCTAGCACCAGAACGAGTACCCATATTTTATTACCGCGATAAAACACGGGTACAAATGTTTTATTTCGATTCTAACACGACCATACCTCTCAAATGTGCTGCACTAGTTTTTTGGAAAGCGTATGTTGACAGGATGTCGTTTGGTTGACTGTTCCTTGGGATCCCAATACAATTTCATTGCAGATGCTTGTAAAACTAATAGCGTACTATCAGCGTCTAGATCAATGAACGATTTCAGATATTTCAATGACGCTCGATACAACTTTTACAAAGACGATTTTGCGATGCATAACTTTTACTGGTGTTTGTTTTGCATCACTAAACATCTTTTAAATGTCCCAATCTTTCGATTCTTATAAATCAGTCACTTTAAACTACAGAACCAAGTGTAGCAGTTCTCGGACAGAAACGTCCGAAATACTAGATTCTTATTCACAAAAACAGAATGGCATTCATGTTATGTATGTTTCTGTTTCACATTGACTATACTATTTATGGAAACCATGTTTTAATAAAAACAACAATGTCTAACAAGAGATATAGAACTCATTATAAAATATAGATTGATTTGGATACCTTTGGTTCTGACAGTATTTTCGTTAAGAACGTTTTCATGTGAGGTAAAATTAGTGCAGCCATGTATTAACAATGAATAAACCACAGTTGGTTTCCTTCTTTATGTATAGGAGATAATCACGGGACCGTTTTAGAATCGCTAATAAATATAGAATGTTCAGTAGAATACATTGTCTGCACAACGACTAATCAGGTATAAAGCATTCATCGGCTAGAAGTGCACACAGGATTATTAAATGAGTCTGAATGAATGGTTTGCAACGTGTTACGTGTATAATTGTTGTTTGTTTACCATCACAATTACAATACAAGTACAACGTTTCCTTGAAAGTTATACCTGTTGACAAGTGTAACGATTAACTATGAGTGTGAAGAGTTGATTGAGTCAATGGTTCAAGTAAGTAGATAGAAACAACGTTCATGGTCAAGGTTCTAAACATGAGACAAACGTCAGCTGAAACTAGTTCATAAATAGAGCGTGTGGGGAGTTAAACGTCAAAAGTAAAAGTTCTGTAAATATTTTGTATAATCATCAACTATGCTTTTGTATCGATACAGAATAAATTGACTCGTTCACCTCTACCATACGTGAACGACCTCGAGCATCAATAAAACAACAATGAGACGGAGTCTTTTAATGGCTGTTAATTGTGTCCTCGGAACTGTATCATGGTCGTCAGTTTGCTATGATTAAGTGCTTCATCACCTCGTTTACCAACAGCGTATTGTCGTGGTATTATGGATTCCATGTTGACGTGATTGCTTCTCTTCTGAGAAAAAATCAAACGTTTATTATCCATTTATCATTACGATAACAGTTCATTGCCATTTGTAAAACGCCTTTGCTTTTACTCCTCGCGACACTATGTGGCAATGTTCGAATGCTGTGATAAGGGAGACTAATCGTACACCAGCATTCCCGTCAGCACTGGACAAGTAGCGTCCCCTGTCTCCGTTGTCTAGTTTTCTGATTGTAAATCGATTATTTCTGGTGACGATGATTAATAGACAATCATGGAAATAGAGATTTTAGGAAATTGATTTTTGATAGGTTAGTTCATGGCCATAAAATATGGGCATTCTCATTATTAAACACGCGAACATGCATTCTTTCTCAACATTTACTTCATAACAACGTTTTTTTTCAAAAATTATAATCTTTATTTGAAATAAAGCATAACACAAGTTGGCTATATAAATATACGTTGTTCGAACACTAATATAAGCCAGTAAAATGTCAAAATCCGACAACGCAAAAAGTTATGTAAAATAGTTGTCATATGAAAACTCAAAATGCGTCAAACATTGTACACATACTTGTTGCTGCAGAAAAATCTCGACGCCTTCAACAAAATAGATAACAGGAACATACTTCGAATAGTAACCTTTTTTTGCATCTATAAATGAAGAAAACGTCAAAAGAAACACTTACTCGTAAATATATATGCACTTAAGACCTAGCATTCTTATTTTAAAAACACCCTCAAAGACCCATAAATGAATATTACCACTTTAATTGAGATACAATAAAGTAGATCTATGAACATCTAAAAAATGAGACCGTAGCACTAAACATAGCTTGTACTCAGCATGTTGATGGTGGATCGAGTGTTGCGGTGGTGGGTTTGTCCGAGAAACCTTTCAATCAAATTAACTCCGCGCTAAGGAGAATCATGGACGACGCTGTTCTAAGGGACGTAACAACGGACGACATTGTTCTAAGGGAGGTAACAATAGTTATCAAAAAGGATTGTATGGAAACGGGAGTTGGTAATCGTTACACAAGTAACTTGACTCAATGAGATACATTTTGTAGCTCTGTGAAACGTTTACAAATTGGTTAATAAAAGTCTCCATCACATCAGGTACTTATTGACAGAGATGTATCAAATGAACTGCAATAAACTAACTATAACGTTTATATACGTAGCACATTGAGAAGGAGTTCAGGGTGCATACATCTGATGTGGAAGACTATGACGCAACTGGGCATTAAATAAAGTACCATAAACATAAATACTGAAATTAGATACCGGGCGATACAATAACAACATACTAACATGTCATAAACTGTTTGAGAATAGTATGCGTATTGGTGTAAAACAAACAGTGATACACTTATAAACACCAACTGACACACAACTCCGTCAACTACACTTACCGAATGCTATTTTAACCATTCTGGTGTTATTAGAATAAGAATAAGTTTGTTTCAATTGACACGTGCACATTTTTGTTTAATTAGCTGATCCTTCGGAACAATTACCATCTAGAAAAAGTACACTGATAATTTGTTAACACGCCGTAAAACATGGACATAATTAAAATCAGCGTTCTTTTAATGATAATGAATTTGCCATTATTTCTCTTGCAAGACAGAATGTCATTTGTTTCTAACAAAAGCTAATGTTTCTTAATTACCGAAAGATGGAGGCAGAAAATGAGTTTCGCACTAATTGAAACATAGAAGCCATAAATCGTCTGCTGTTATACGGATTTTTGCTTCCCCATGAATAATCAAAGACGTGATTATAAACTAATTAAGGCATGTTGCGATGCGGGGTTTTGATTTTAGAAATATCTCATTACCAGCAGCCATTTGCAGTGTTAATGATATTGACAAAACATGTAAGCACACATAGTTGTAATCTTGCGAATAAAACTTGTTTCGAAAGTATTTGTTGACGATATTTAACGAGTGGACTTATTTGACATTTCAGTTAATCTTCCATAAGACCCTCAATTTATTTTAGTTATATTGTGAAATCACGTTCGAATCCGTTCCTGGAACCAACCTGTACTAAGCAATAGGGGTGTCTTGTTAAAGGAACCAACGGCGACCTTTGATGGGGCTCGAACTCGCGACCTCCACATTACGAGTCAGGAGCCCGTTTCATAAACATATCTTACGTACAATAGTATCGTAACTCCTCACTTAAGCTAGCGTAACTAAGATTAACGTTTCATGAATGTTCTCTTTTCTTTGATATCGTAAATATTATGTGACTAAAAAAATACTAGAAATGATAAACATATGTGTTCAAAGGGTATTACATACTGTAAAAAAAAAGCGAGATTTCACATATAAATACACGTTTGGATTATTGGTAATTATTCACCCGATAGGATATCTTATTTTGAGTGTCACGTCATATACTTTAAGCCTATGGTCCTACCTTTTCTCGTCCCTGCTCAAATCATAAGTGTAGCTTAGTTACGAAAACGTTCATAAAACTGTCTTTAGGCGCGTAGGCCACCCTTTTACTTGTTCGAGTAAACTTTTGAACTGAAAGCCAAGACACAGGATCACTTTTAAATGCGAAAAAAGCAATAAAAATGTGAATGTAGGGGGCGTCAGAAGTTACCATTAAGCGTCCTTGACTTCAAAATTTTCTCAGCAGTTCTTACTTCCAAAATATCATTTCAAATAGCGCGAGAAAGCACCATTTTGAGTTCTTGATTTCAACATTTTGAAAATATCGATTCCAATTGCGTCCTTGCTTTCAGACTTTTCTCAGCAGTTCGAACTTCTAAATCATCGATTTTAATAGCGTAAGAATGCACCGTTTAGCGGCCTTGATTTCAATATTTTCTCAGCAGTTCCAACTCACGAAACGTTGTTAAAATAGCGTTAGAATGCACTGTCAAGCCTCTTTGATTTCACCTCACTTATCTTTTCCTATTTCGAGAAACCTTTGTTTTGCCCACGCTACGCCCCTGGTCTTAACATTTTTTGTAAGTCACTAACTTATGATACTACACTATTGTAACTAAAAGTTCTTTACAATAAACCGAGCCCCATGCGTACAAGGCACTGCGCCACGCCGCCCCTTGAACTGTAAGTGTCTATTGCTGCTTTCCTCTAGGACATTAAGCGAAACAGTTAAAGACACTCTATCATGACATTCACGTACACGTCTCTATGAATGAACGAATTAACGTTTATCCACGAATTACTCTCACTCTATAGTTTGTTGCCTGCTTAAAATGCCGTAAATGCTCTATAACGTTTTATTCCAAAGAACTTATTATGACTAATATATATATATATATATATATAGACATATTGTCTCAAATGGTGTCATGTAACCCGTGTTTACACATAATTTATCCAAATACTGCATCAGCTCGTTGTGTTTGACACCTGAAGAGGACGTTTACATTAGAAATATCGTATAACGTCCTTGTTACAAGACTGTTGTCTAGAATTTACTTTTCTATTTTCGGGTACGGCTGTTGGCGCTCAAATATAGTTATACCACAATGTGGCGATTGATGGTGTTAAGATTCTATAGAGGCATTCCATCATTTCCTGTTGGCAGGATCTGCCTTGGTGAAAATGGTGACCTGTGACTGAAATATACTGAAACTTACGATAAAGAACACTCGTATCGATCGGTGTTAAATAATTAACTCTATTTGACAAGCCATTTTATAATTATCCTAATGCATTATACGTGTTTTTAGTGTCGTAGTGTCTCCTGTAGAAAAATGTGACAATTGCTGTTAAATAGTGTAGTGCGTAAGCAGCGATAACGAGTACGGTATGTTAATGTATCACCAATCATGAGATATGGTTCTAGAGCACGACATGTTAGCGAAACACCACTGTTAATATACGCACGCACGTGTTACAACTTGCTTCAATGCTAAACGTGTATGCATGTACTGTAAGTCAAACCAGAATATGGATAGGAATCATTCTTTATCAGTACAGACGTTGTAAATTAAATCCAATGATAGTAATATATGTAAGTTTTGTATTCAAACATAAAGGTAACTGAACAATAATACCCATGGTGTGATGCCTTAACCAAACATGGAATAACAAGTATGTACGTGTAACAAAACATAAATAGGATACATTGTAGACATATGATGGGATATTTGCATAGCCAGTAAATAGACGTTGGCTCTAGTATACGACCGTTCAGTTAATACCGGGATCAGTTGTTAGACAAACATCTGCAAAATAATTACATGGGCTTGCCAAGATTACCTAGAAATAAACCAATCAGCTAATTGACTCGAGTAGTTTGCGGAAAATTAGCTTTCTTCTTACAATACAATTGAATGGGAATACACGTTGTAACATATGTCATACGACGTGTCATGTAAATCAAACAAACCCTTTAGAACACATAACGGCACTGTCACAGGAACAATCATACAATACGTGCAGCATCGCTAGGAAACAATGGAGCTCTAAGAAGAAGTGAATAAGTTGTTGAGACAGGGTTCCATCTTCAAGAATCATCACTACTTGTCTCGTTATTTGGTGGATGTTATTTTGCAGAACGAGTGCACTATGAATGTCACCATGAGAACATTTGTACAATAGTGTGTTTAAATAAAATACCTCAGATGTATCCTCGGTAAAACATTCTTACTGAAATATGGAGAGATGAAGAATAATGAGCGATTATTTGTTTCTTACGAATGCAAATGTCACTTGTACCATAGGGCAGATGTAATAAAGTATCTAGTTATTTAAAACTTAAAAGAAACAACCAGCTTACAAGTACCAACGTTAGCATCCAGCACCATTATTGTATATATAAGCAAAATACCAGTACATAACTTTGAATGACCAAGCTAACAGGACGGTTTCGTTCTCTCTTTTTGCAACTTGTAACAACACGTATCTTTGTTTTCCTTCTATGTATCATTGATTCATTGTAACAACATGTATCTTTGTTTTCCTTCTATGTATCATTGATTCATTGTAACAACA
>ENA-OREC01001241-OREC01001241.1-marine-metagenome-genome-assembly--contig:-NODE-1241-length-12545-cov-13.480751_pt1 | contig 12545 bp, 8 predicted proteins | sample MGYA00248626_ERZ508543 | MGnify/ENA primary metagenome ERZ508543 (study PRJEB26211, sample SAMN05518279) | marine metagenome | isolation source: Puget Sound, Washington, USA | host: Bankia setacea... | reverse complement strand
GTTATATTTCAGTTATTATGATGTGGTTAGTTTTCATGTACGGTAAGTGCTCATGAATCATGACCTTATGTGTGGTAAGGTTAGTTTCTTTGACCATATATATGGCACAGTTAGTTTCTATGACCATATATATGGCACGGTTAGTTTCCATGACCATATGTATGGCACAGTTAGTTTCCATGACCATATGTATGTTACGGTTAGTTTCCATGACCATATATATGGCACAGTTAGTTTCCATGACCATATGTTAGGCACGGTTAGTTTCCATGACCATATGTATGTCACGGTTAGTTTCCATGACCATATGTATGGCACGTTTAGTTTCCATGACCATATGTATGTCACGGTTAGTTTCCATGACCATATGTATGTTACGGTTAGTTTCCATGACCATATGTTTGGTATGGTTAGTTTCCATGACCATATGTATGTTACGGTTAGTTTCCATGACCATATGTATGTTACGGTTAGTTTCCATGACCATATGTGTGGTATGGTTAGTTTCCATGACCATATGTATAGCACGGTTAGTTTCTATGACCATATGTATGACATGGCTAGATTCCATGACCATATGTATAGCACGGTTAGTTTCTATGACCATATGTATGACATGGCTAGATTCCATGACCATATGTATGGCACAGTAAGATGTCATGACCATATATACAGCACGTTTAGTTTCCATGACCATATGTGTGTCACGGTTAGATTCCATGGCATTATGTATGGAACGGTTAGTTTCTATGACCATATGTATGGAACGGTTAGTGTCTATGACCATATATGTGGAACGGTTAGATTCCATGACCATATGTACGGCACGTTTAGTTTCCATGACCATATGTGTGTCACGGTTAGTTTCCATGACCTTATGTGTGGTACGGTTAGTTTTCAGTAATTCTGGTCAACACGTCGGTGAAGGCGGACAAGTGCCATCACGTATGTAGCTGCATCGTAGACATGTGTACGAGCAGGTATGTGTTACAACAAACTATCCTTTATAGAAGAGTCTTCCTTCCAAACTTGAAACGTTCTGTACATATTATCTTAAATAAATCGAGACCGAGTGCTGTTTTTACTGTTTTATCTCATCCTCTTCTTGAACTTGCCAGAGTAGTTGTTTCATAGTTTCATTAAGAACACGGACACACTTGTTTGGTAGTGAATGTGTGCCATGTTGATGTGTTTGTATACCAACATTCAGAATACAACAACCACAGGTTGCTTTGTTATATTTGTTGAATATCATGTTAAGCAGAAATCGTTCAGTACTGTGTACATGTATACTTTAACACTGTTAGTGAGCGAAGAACGTGTATGTTATACAAAAAAGAACAAGATGCTATATAAGTTTTTTGTTTGTTTTATTTATGTACAACAAAACAACATGTAAGTAAGTACGTGTACATGTTAAAACAGTAAAATAATAGAGTTAACAATATTTCCATTGTTAAAGCAAGTAATTTCAATTAGTTTCTTGAACTTGAGAAGACGAGATGTGCAATGATTAACAGTATTTGATGATACACATGTTGAGTTGTTACAGCGGTGTATTTTGTAAATTTGAATGAAGATGTTTAATACAGATCAGGACATAATCTATGTAGAAGTAAATGATACGGTAAAATGACTTCCAAATTACTAAAGAGCATTTTCAAACTGATGTGTTATGGTATACCCTAAATAGTTGATTTGACAAAATCTATTTTATGAAACAGTGTTTGTTCAGTATTCATTTGGAAATATATTAACCCCTAGCCTATACCCACCACTCATTTACCAGATTGTTGTTGCCCCACCCATTCCTAATGTTTACTTGTAACGGAAGTTCCCTTGCAGCCATTAAATTAACGTTTCCCCTTAAATTAAACACAACTATTAACGTTTCAAGCTTATAATCAATGTTCATCCCATTATAATGCCCAGCTGATAGATATAATTTACCCCCCGCTAATACCTTCTTGAAAATGAGCATCAAAAACTTGAGGTTACTTATCATGGAGGTTACCATTGTTATCAAAGTTGTCACCCTTTTTTTTATTGTCGAATTAATTTTGTCGCTATCAGCCGTGTAAGGACATTTAGATTTGGAGATCTAAAGATTATAATTATGACATATGTTAATACGAATCTAGTAGTAATTATAATATCTGTCGTAAATCCTATCGTGGAACTCGTTTCGGGCATCCCACATATCGTTATAGTAATCACTAAAGTAACCTCCGTAACCACCGTAACCTCCGTAACCACCGTATCCACCGTAACCGCCATAACCTCCGTAACCGCCATAACCACCGGTGTAGGCCGCTGGTCTGTAGGCAGCATAATTATTATATGTACTGGCAGGTGCGACGTATTGTCTGTTGTTGTAAACTGGACGCTGGTAACCATAACCGTAACCTCCCATATTTGGAGCAGCCATTTGACGCTGACGGAACATATTGTTCATTCCCATACCACCTCCCATACCTCCACCTCCCCACATTCCTGTCATACAACAATGAGGATATTATGAAAAGACTATCCGTGTGTATGTTATAAGTCAACTGATTAGAGACGGTACAAATTGAATGGCTCATTTTGTTTTAAATCGTACCTCTGTGGTATTACTAGTACCACCAAAAGGGCAACACTTATATTGTTTTCTTTGTTTTGTTATTACTGTTAGGTATTACAATGCTTAATACTCAAGAACATATTTCCTTTCCTTTCAGTATGGTTCTTTATCTGCTTTTGTTTTAATCATTGCTTAATATTTTTGTAAACCCTTGAAAACGCAAGCGATATAATTGCATATAAATACTCATAAATACTCACCAGACTAATCGTCGTTTGCCTTATACGCTAGTTAGCCATATGTTTTAGATTTGAATTCGTTTATTTAATACGGTAACGAAAGAATCTAGATGTGGTTTAGAAAATAAAGTATACGTCGTAATTACCTTGTCTCATGTATGGAACGTGAGCCGTTGCCAAGGCAACCAGGCTCCCTAACAAAACCAACGTGATGAAGGAATTCATCTTCAACCTGCAATGGAATAGAAGGCACACACTATACAATACTGAAATCGAAATGTAGTCAAATCACTCATTCTCACTAGAATGCATCATTTTCAATCATCATGTAAATTAGGTTTACCACACTGTTAGAATGCACCTGTGATACGGGATCGTGTTCCCCAAATCAATTATCGGTATGATTACCGTCATCTAATTAGAGAGAAGACACAAATGATTGACAGAACTGTTAGCATACTAATGTACTGTGAAATTGATTAAACTGAAACGCATGTATCAGCAAAACTCGTATCAAAAATGTATTGCTTGCTCATGTATGCAGTTTTACTCCTACACTAGCCAACGAGTTGATTTTAGAAATACCATCGATTAAAGAGTATTTACAAAAGTGTAGCGTCAAGATAAATGTATGTATAATCAACCACACGTGTCAGGCGCCCTACGTACACAATATCAGCAACAATGTATCCAATAACTAACTAACTAATGAGAACATATCAAATTTAGTATAAAGATATCTATGATATGTATGCCTTTAGCAAGAAAATAAGATAATTTTGATCATCGTGACGACATATCCTTGCTAACACAACTTATTAGTAATTGTATAATAGTGTTCTATATACTTCCATAAAAATATACAACACAAGAATGTTTTGCAACACGAGCCGTGTGTATCGCCTTCAAACTAAACTTTAACAAAGTAATGTCCTGTCTTAGAGAAGTTCAGAAGTCCACACAACGTTAGAACGGCACTACTAAATTGTAGCATTAAATCCACGTTTGCAAAGTTCTGTTATAGTAAATCACTGGATATCTTACCTCTGAGGGGTTTGATACTATTCCAAACTGTTACCAAACAAACACTGATGATGGTTAGGTCGTCCTGCCCTCCTTATATACTGCCTACCTGTCAATTAAACTGCTTGATTCCGGCCCCTTCAACTTGTTAAAATTTGACTCACACACACACTACGCTCAATCATATTCACGCAATAAATAACCTTCAAAGGGAAGAGAAATAACAGCATTTAAAAGGACTAATTAAAGATAATGAAGAGCGGAATTTACCTGTAGGATGTAAATTTCTACTCATGCGACAATTTTTCTTCGTCTTGACTAATATTTGAATACATTATGTTACGGTTGATTTTACGTTGTAGTAACTGGGATCTGGGTTTTATCAATTGCATGGAATATTGAAACAAACAGTTGATTTACGAGCAGAAATGCGTTACGTAGTTTACAATGGCTGACTGAATTATCGGCTTTAGGACACTAGGTTACCTATTAAAATGTGATCGTGCCGGTTTTAATATTTTTCTGTTTATTTCTTTCAATTAGAGGCTGAGGAATTTGACATAATTGTTTCGTCAGAGCGTTGTATTTGACGTTAATAAGAATCAAATAACAATATGATGGAAGGTAACGTAATAATAGACAATGCTTATATACATTTATCAATTGTGACATACATAATAATTTTGATTGAGCAGGAAATACTTGCAAATATTATATAAGCTTTTAAAGGTTTTGTACATTTCAATCCCAATTGTATTCCTTTCTTTACGTTCACGATATATTGGTGCTATTAAAATGGTACCAACTGTGAAATAATAAGTCTGTGAGTGACATACGAGGAAACTATGTTGATGTGCTTCCATTTGTTCTACTGCATATCTTTTAAGCTTGCGTCAGTTTTCTTCCCGTCAAACGATATATTTCTACATGTTACTCTATCTCTACATGGTTTGATAGTTGGAAACCCTTTTTGTGTTCGCATGTGGCTTGGTGGTTTTGTAAGATACCAGCTGCTTTTAAAAAAAAAGAATTTAGTTAATGAAGCAATTTAAAAAAAATATGTTTATAAATACGGACTTACCTTTGTGCACTTCGATTGGCATGCCAATAAAATAGGTTTCATTAATTGTTTTAAAATGTCAGTGGTTGCATTGTCAATCTCATCACCGCTAAAGTACGAATTTTGTCTCACCACAATCGTCTAAATAAAGAGTTGTTTTTTATTAAATTGTGGTTTTCTAAATCGCTACATTGGTAAAAACACTTGAAATATGTTGCGATAAATACTAATTGGCGTACATACGGGGATAAACATCACGTATTTTTGTTTTAATGAAACTATTGTTCGAAAATGCATAGGAAACCTCAACATTGAAAACGAAAAAGTCAAAAAATGTTGCGTTCAATAAAAGTAATAGTAGGATAGACATCACGTACTTTTGTGTAGAATCTTTTTATACGAATATGCAAAGAAAACGCCCCCAATTGAGCATTAAAGGTTCTTACTAATAAAAGACAGATGCAAGGACGCAGTTTGAAACATACTCCTAGTCGACATGGCCCTCAGTGACTTGATAGTTGTGGTACAATTATTGTTGTGTGTGCAATATGCATTTTAATGATAAAACAATCTGAGAGTTGGGGATTGCGTGTATTTGTGAAAAGGAAAGGAACTTCTCTTTGTTACTTAACAGAGAAATATGGAGGCCTAAGATACAACCTATCAATAGTGACATTCTTACGTCTGAGACAGTATGTTACTAAAAGAAAGTAGACGAATAAAATAAAAAATCAGAGTCAAATTGTGTCCTAAATGTTTAAAATTCTCACATGTAAATTTTAAAAGATCAAGTTTGTTTCCTTACAACCACCTTTTCAGTAAGCAAAGCCCTGTAGTTCTTAAAATTTAAATGTTGTATCCAACACTGCAAGGCAATTCCTGATAAGTATATGTGTATATTTTTCTATATCCATCTGAGTTCGTGCTTGATGCTTTTATCAATTGTGTTCACTCCTTTGATGTAGCTGTCTAATTTTAAGAGTGACCTAATGTTTCTATTGACATTACGACCCCTCAAATCTCATATTTACTGTTGCTGGCAACCAACATGTCTTGTTTAAGCTTGTGTCTAGACATGTAATGTTCCTTTGACCCAAATTGCTGTGATTGTTTTTTTCTTAGCTCTGACATTTTGCTTAAGACTTCTGTGTGTGGAACATTGGCTAGAGGCTCGTGTATGGAGCATGTCAAAATGTTGGCAATGTGTATTGTAACTCTGTCAGTGCGTCCTTGTTTGAATGTGTCGTTGTTGGTGTCTGACAGGCGTTCTATTATAACCTCCATGCATTCTGTCACTATTATTCTCGAGAAATGATGGTTTGTGTTGAAGGTTTTGCTGAAGAAATGTACAACTTTCTTTTACAACTAATTGAATCTTATTTTGTCAGTGCAGTGAAAATACATTTGTTTGTAACGAAACAATTGTAAATCAATCAGTTGACGAGCCTGAACTTAGTTTCTTATAAATTTTATTTCAAATATTATACAAATATTATTATTCCAAACATAAAGGATATGTTAAAAGAAAAATATGTTTAACAGTCAGCTTCCAAAATTATACCATTGTCCAAATAATAAATAAGCACAGTTTTGACACTAGGGGTTGGGTTTCAGTAAACATAGTACACACAAATAGCTTAACTTGATGATATGAAATGCATCACATACATAAACTTAATACAAAGTTAAAAGAAAACACATCTATTATAAGTATATAACATTTTGAGACAGTGTTTAACAGGAACGGTATAAATGAGTGTTTCAACAAGATTATAAAAAAAGCGTAACATATGTATATTTCTTTATCTGTTTAACCTGAATCGATTTGATATAAAGTCATAACTGAATCTAGTGATTCAAATTTGATTTGCTTGGTAGAATTGACTATGATTCAAGACCAACTAGCTGAAAATAAGATGCTAAATGAAGCTGACCTGGACACTCATAATTGGTCAGTGATTGGTCCGTAAATTGGCCATGAGCAACCTGACTGAAATACAAATGTTATATCAAAGTCGGTTATAAACGTGATGCATTGGAAATGAGTATGGACATTTCAATTGTGTTACGTACTCTGCATACTATTGTACTTTTCGCTCATAGTTTCAGCCCATCAGTTGGCGTGTGCATTTACACTTTATCAAGTTTGCTGGTTTCATTATGGCAAAGCTAAATTTTATACACAACATAAGACATTGATTGAGCAAATAAACACAACACGTATACGCTTATTCGTAACATATTCTTGAGTCCTGCAACTATAATATGATCTTTTTGTAGGTTTTGTAACGTTCACTTTTATAAAGAATCTCAAGCATAGTAATTGATTTTTGCTAGATTCGAGACAAAATTGATACGTAATGTATGTGAGCCTATTACCAAGAACTGAGATTAAGATAGTAAAGGAACAATAATTAAACATGTATATAAAACTGCCTAAACACTTTGATACCAGTAACGCTATTCCAAGCAAACACAAAACAGGAAACCGTTAAAGATGGTCTGGCCGGTCAACCAAAATCAAAGGTCAAGGTTACCAAACACTATCTCATATGAAAGGTTAAAATCAGTGTGTATATGTGTATTCATTTTAAAGATAATATCCGTTATTTATCTTGTTCATGAGGCAAATGTTAAAATGGTGACAGGCAGTTTGATAACTATACTCGATACAAAAGACGAAGTTAGTAATGTTAATATGGCCAAAAAAGGAAACCACCGACTCCTCAGTTATTAATTCGACGGCAATAAAACAAACACTGATTATGTATGTTTCAACAACGTAAGGCTAAATTAACTCTTACTAATAACTGTCTAATGTATCATAATGTCAATGTATTTTCACAGGAAGATTATGTCAATGGTGTCATCTTGCTGTTTCTTCTTCATTAATTGTTTGATCTTTTTTTGTTGTTGTTTATGTTTACAGTGGTATAGATAAACTTGTCATACTGAGTGCCCTGCGAGTAGATGTGGTAACGACTGATGAACGACCGATATTTGAGAATACTATCAACGATATACCATGTAAGTCAACAAAACCGGATGTCAACAACCTTCAATCATCAAGTGTAAAAGCAGGACAATGATCCGGTGACATTTAAGTTCTAGTTGTCATTTACACAGCGATTTATATATGGAACAAAGATAACATTGACAGCAACAACAATAGCAATATCCACAGCATCAACACAGGTCTTCCTAGCTATCTAAAATACCTATCTGACCATTTTGACACTTGCTACAACAGAAACTAGAATTGATAAAGTTATGAAATAGCCTGATTGTGCAGTATTAAGGAGGCATATTATAGCAGTGTTACCTTGATGTCAGAAATGGACAGTGTTGCAAGAGGTCTTCTTTGTTTTATAGACGGTGTTTGTTGAACCACAGAATCCATGTTAGCGGCCAGACGTAGGTTAATTTGTTAATGTATATCATCAACAATACCATTATTATTGACATGTTAAAAGATACGTTCTTGAGCCAATTTAGACCATAGTAGAGTGACAAATGTTACTTCTTGTTATCAATTTGTAAATGTAAATTAGAACATTATTGATTCCATAAACTTCCTTTAGCATTAACTAATTCTGCTGATCAAATTAATTAACTTGATGTTTAAAAAGGAAGAAAGTGATAAAGGTTGTCCTTAAAGTCTGACCCTGTCATTATGTCTGACTAAAAGGTTTACAAGTTGGATTAGATTGTCACAATACAAGCAATTAATTGTAAAAAAGATGACAGAATCGTTACTGTAGCATTTGTTTTGTGTCAAATGGCTCTTTCTAGATGCCTAAAATATATCAGCTGCGTAACATTAAACACAATAGATATCGTAAATCGTATCATTACAATTAAAGGATTAAACATGGTTCGTGATCAGAATCTCCTAATGACAATACTAACAAAGCCTGTCAAAAACTCAAACCGTATCATACATTATATTTCCTCTTACGCATTTCAAGATCGACCAGCTGGTAACAAGAAAGGCGTGTGTGAACCATTATCAGAACAGTTCAATTTGCTTTTATAATAATCATGATTTTATTTGTTAATTGAGTGCATTGGTTACCCACTTTTTTCAGTAACATCGTACCCGCCTATTCCGAGTGAAGCAAGAATGAACGATCCGTTTCTAAGTACCCTGATTCAGATGGTGAATGTCGACTTTGTACCCACGTGCATATTGTCAATACCTGCACACAGAGCTTGCTTTGGGACGGCCCGAGAAGAAGATGGCAGCCAAGATGTAAGTGAACAATGTAATAGTAATCGTTATCTATGTTGGACTCTTGTATTTTTAAGTTGAGCTCTCTGTTCTGTTTTGAGGAAACACGTAGCTCTCAACCACACGCTTTATGTCCAAGGTTTATTCAACATGTTGACATCGTTTGTAATAGATGGGTACATATATCAATATAATTGACAGTGGTGCCACATATCTGTTTCCATGCCAAACATTTAACAGTGCGAAGGGAATGCATTCTTTTATAAATTGCCAATCAAAATCTTACTTAGTCCAAAAATACAATAGGCTGATCTCTCTGTCTGGAGGTATAGGAAACGAACTTGTATTGGCTAGTGGGGACAACTCGGTCAATGGCACATACCACTGCCATACTACAGTCAACGCATGTCATTGTTAAGCTGCTATCATTCGGTATGCATTGCCATGTCTAAGTTTTGACAGACACCTCCCTCCCCTGCCCAACACATCACGGGACTCATTGACCGATTTATGACGGCATGAATTACAAGTAAGTCATTAAGTGGAATCGATATAGTGTACTTTGTTTAAATGCTGAGCTATGGGCAATGGTATATTATGGATGGGAGTGGTTTTGATACCTCACCATCTAGAAACTATTGGGATATCTGCCAAGCTAAATGAAGTTGGTTGGATTCAAAATAAAAAATTTAAATGGACTTTCATATGAAGCTGTAAATGATAAGCAATATATTGAAACAGTTATCATAGCTACATTGAACAGTTGGATTAAAAAAGGGGCAAGTGTGAACCTATAATTTAAATTGATTTCCTGAAATAATGTATATACGTATAAATTATGTTTTCTTAATATACGACCTACTATGGAAGGAAATCAAATGTGACTCTTGTCTTATGTGTGTCCGCTCTATGGTCGTCTGATAAAAAATAGATATCCACTTGAATTATATTGGCAGAGTGTGTACATCAGTAGTTTCTTGGGACACTTTTTCACTGTCAGCTTTACCTTTCTCTTTGCTTTTTTACAGGTCATAGAGACATTTCAAAAGATCGTTAACGCAGCAACGAGAATAAGCTTCGATGCAGAATTTAGTTTTAATTTGGTAAGAATCTTAATTAGCTTCAATTTGATGTGAAAGTTTCTTTCTTACAAAGAACACTTCTAGTTCTCGGGAGATCAGTGTGTTATCACGTGTCCTATGTTAGAATTATGTTTAAATTATTTATCTGTTGAGTAACGTTAGCAGCAGTCTCATGTTTTGTTCTATAGTTTCGATAATGACAGACTATCGTATGTCTAATGACAGACTATCGTATGTCTGACTACTTTAAATGTGAAACAAAACTGTTAGTTCATATCTAACAACGGCAGAGTAACATTTAACAAATACAATAACCATTTTAGGTGCACGTTGTTCCCATGCATGACACACCTACTCGATCGTTTCATTTTCATTCCTAGGACCGATATCTGAACAAAGGCGGATAACTGGTAAATGGTAGAGCAGGACTTCATACTTCACTTGTTCACTAGTTTCACGCCCCCAGCTTCAACCCAGGCTGCTTTACTGCTTCTTGTTATATTTTGCTAATGTTGGATATCAGTCACGGAAACTTAAATGATTGAAATGACCTCTTGGTTATTGTCTATTGAGTAATTTCAATTTGACATGAACTGATTCTATACCTATTAATCTCTCGAATATAGATGACAAGTTTAAAGAATGTTCTGCTAAAAGTGGACCATTTTCAGATCAAAACATACATAGTGATGCTGATGTGGTATACAACAGCTGACTTTAAACCTAAATTGCAAACACCCACATTATTTCAAATTCATCTGAATATTATGATTCCAATAAATTACTAGAATTGAGATGACACTTTCAATGCAAAATATCGGTTTATATGTGGAATTTCCAACGCATAACTGCGATCGTGACATTTTCTGTCACATTTAGGGGAAGGTTGCACCACAAAAATAAAATTAAGATGATAGTTTAAACAATTATTTATTAAATCAAATATTCCGTCAAAACTGAACGTGAAAACTAATTTAACTAATTTATTCAATTCCATAGCAAATTTTCAATTTCATTGGTAATTAATAGAATGTTTGATTGATTTTATCGAATCCTGTATGTATGGAAACGACGCACGAGCATGTTTCTATTTTTGAACCTGAAATGCGTATGCTATGTTTTACATACGTTCTAAATAAAAAAAAATCGATATCAGCATTTTTAAAGACTGAGCACAATACTATTTGAAGTGTCATTATGTTTGTAATTTAATTAAAACTATTTAATTTGTTGAGGAATGCTTGATATGATAAGATCAACGCCTCTGAATTTGAACTCTCGAAGCAAACATTTCTACTAATATGAGTGTTTACAACTCCTCTATTGACTTCGACTGTTTTAATGAGTTGGGCCTCTTTTAACCTGGAATTCTCGAAATTGCGAATATGTACATGTTTCGAACGCCTTATAGTGAAATATGTTCAGTATGTTTAACCCCTAAAAACAAAACAACAATGTATCCTTAACAACTTCTTTATCGTTATTTTTTATATAACACCTTTTTGACACGGAAACTTCATGATCAGGATATCTATATCAATCACATTTTTCTAGTTTACTACTTAAATTAAAGAATCGCTTTGTCATTCCTAAGCGCCGGTAATTGTTTTTGGTCGACGTATTTTCCATTTGTCAAATTCAGCAGTGAAATCCGACATGAATTTAATCTATGGGCAATAAATTTAACAATAATACTGACGATGATTGAAGGCACAGTAGATTTATGGTTATAACTGTTTTCACAATGACTCTTCCAGTCCTTTGTTGAGCAAGGACACAGGAGAAGGAATTCCAAACTTGAGGATACACGTATTGTTGAAAGACTGGGTGATCCGAAACTTACCATACGCATTTTTTTAATCTTGGCTGTTAATGATCGCCAAGTCATCTATCAAGCAAAAACAGCAAGTGACTTCACGTAATGTCAAGAAAACGGAAAGTTAGTCATTCAACAGTCTGAAAATATCTAGGTGGTTGGCAACTAATATTGTGTTCTTCCCTGGTGGGTCACTTACTAAAGGGTGGTCTTCTTAATGAATGTTTCCAGTTTTTCAATGTTCTCATGGAACATATATATATATTTACGTTTAAGGTGTTATGTGTAGCTTTTGGCTGGCCTTTGTCTGCGCAGAGTTTCTTTGAAGAGGGTGACTGGTTCTCATATAATAAGTCAGCCCAACTTGAACGGATCATTTATCAATTATTATTCTGTATGCTTATACGTCTTTTCAGAGCATATACCAACCAGTCTTTTGATTTCTTTGACCATGGTTACATGTTCAGTTTCCATTACCATCTCAACAAGCAATGCGAATTCGACGATCATGACATCGTTCAAAGTCCCCCC
>ENA-OREC01001240-OREC01001240.1-marine-metagenome-genome-assembly--contig:-NODE-1240-length-12545-cov-14.972650_pt1 | contig 12545 bp, 5 predicted proteins | sample MGYA00248626_ERZ508543 | MGnify/ENA primary metagenome ERZ508543 (study PRJEB26211, sample SAMN05518279) | marine metagenome | isolation source: Puget Sound, Washington, USA | host: Bankia setacea... | reverse complement strand
GTCATACGTATAGCTACTGATACATTTGTAAAACCGTGTCATACGTATAGCTACTGATACATTTGTAAAACCGAGTCATACGTATAGCTACTGATACATTTGTAACTGTGTATTAAAAACCATGCCATACGTATAGCTACTGATACATTTGCAACTGTGTTTTTTCTGTTAAGTCTATTCCATTTACTGTTTGCTATTACTTCATATATATGTATGAGGATACAATTAATCTACTGTTTAATGAAAGGCAATTTAGAAAACAGAACAAAACACTAAAACAAGTAGACCAATTTAAGGGTTATTATATAACATCACGTATGGATATGTTGACACGTCCAACAGCTTGGAGTTACGTTACTGAGTTAGCTACTGTTTGAATTTCAACATTGAACAAGCATGTGTGCTCAGCCGCGATTGAGTCAATAGTATAGTACATGTGTATTTGCTAACACATTGACCAAAGTCAACAGGATTAGATGGGTAGGTTTAAGTAGAAATGAGATACTTGTTAAATGCGCTGACTAGCACAAATGATTCGAATATAATGCAAACTTTCGAAATTGACGACGAAACAGAGAGACGGATCCACGTGCAAGTAATATGTGAGGAATAAACAATATAGTTCACGTAGCAACTGTGGTTCACATACTGTGAAAGGCATTTACTGTCATATGATTTATGTTATTTGTGTTAATTGCTCATGTTAAAATAATCCCCACCTTTGGTATATTGGACGTACAATAAAACGATTATTTATGCGAGACCTAATTAGGAAAATTACGAACGCGTGCTCACTTTAATAACTGCACATAGATAAAAATAAACACAAAGAAAGTGTTTTTTTAAATATCGAAATGCCACGTTAAAATGTCGGAATGCTTTCGCGGCGTCTAATTACATTGATCCCGACCTTTTTGTCCGGCAACCTGTGGCAGATAGCGCCCCAACTTTGTCCATATAATTATACACCATGCAAGACACTGCTGTCGATTTGTGTTGCGTTTTATCTTGAGTTTGGTCTGTAATCAATGGCTAACCACTCTTGATTCAGATATTTTCCTTAAATGAACATGGGCCGTGTTTTACGTTCCTTAAATGAATGTATACGTATCAACTTGGGAAAATGCCTGCGTTTATTTTAATTGTATTACATATATGTTGTTATGGTTTTGTCCACTTTTGCTGAGCATAATGTATATCCGGAAATGCTGTGTATATCGTTTTGTTGTTCTGTATTCTTCCTCATACCCTTTACATGAATTTACAGAAAGTGTAAATATACTAACTAAGATGTGTTTTAAACGCTTCCTACAGGAAAAAGGGCAATGTTACACTGATTAGTAAAAGAACACACAATTACTCGTTTTTGAACCTTTGACCCGGAGCTTTTGCAAAGTGTTAAATAGTTTAATGAAAAGAACAATATCAACATGCGTGTAAAGATTACTATAAATAAACACACTTATAATTAGTGTATTTAGTGTTGTATCTGTGATAAAACAACTTTATGTATTAAAAAAAACCAAAGGCATTCTTCGATTCTACCCAAATAAACACATAGCGGCATCACAAACAATTCAATATAGTGTTTGGTCTGGTTGTCTGTTTGCAGGTTACATCCACGACATTGTGAGTCCAACCCTGCCACAGGACCCCGAGGAGTTACACCACGAGGAGGCACGTCTGTTCACGGACAGACCAGACATACAGACGGACATACCTAAGGAGCTCGACAACAAAGCCATCGCTGCCGAACTCATAAAGAAATTCCAGAAGAACAACTTCCCTGACGGCGTGGCAAGCAACGTAACCATTGGTTATACATACGATGCGTTCTTCGTCAGTGACGGACGCTCACGGGGTAAAACGTTTCCAACAGAAAAGGTCGGCAAACAGCGGTACACATGTAACGAGTGTGGGAAAGATTACGCCACATCCAGTAACCTGTCACGACACAAACAAACCCATAGGAGTCTGGATAGTAAACTGGCTAAAAAATGTCACCATTGTAGTAAAGTGTACGTCAGCATGCCTGCTCTGTCTATGCATCTCCTTACCCATGATCTCAAACATAAATGCGACGTCTGCGGCAAATCTTTTAGCAGACCATGGTTGCTACAGGGTCACTTCCGGTCGCACACAGGTGAGAAACCATACGGCTGCGCACACTGTGGTAAAGCGTTCGCCGACCGGAGCAACCTGCGCGCGCACATGCAAACCCACTCAGCATACAAGAGCTATAATTGTAAGCGATGTAACAAGTCGTTTGCACTGAAGTCTTACCTAAACAAACACTACGAGTCGGCGTGTATAAGGGAAGATGGCGTCTGTAGTGAGGGGGACATGGACACAGGGTCGTTCTGTTCCGATGATAGCTTTACACACACCAGAAAAATAGAGTAAAACTAGTTCTTGAATCATTTTGCTGACTGGTCAAAATCGATGACTCTATAAAACACCCGACGAAGCAGTTTATTTCGTCTTTGTCAGGAACATTTCGCGAGGTACTTTAACGAACTATTGAGTCGATTTGTGTGAGATAGTATCCTCGGTGTCCTATACAACTAGAGTACAACTTGTGAGGTTTTAGATGGCGAAGATCAGTGTGTTTCTCGTGTCGATTGAAAAACAAACAATGTCATGAAACTTCGACTGTGTCAGATGCGATAACATGTCCTCTACGCAGTGCCGAACTAGCTGCAATAGTTTATGATGAGAACACAAGAGTTTGAACTGATGCGCTGGTGAAACTAAGAGGCTGAGCCCACAATGAAGGTTGAACTTTATGTAGTGTATATCTTGTACAAAGAAAACGACACTGTTGAGTTAGTGTGAAGTTGATGTTTATTTCTAATGTATTCTTTTTTTAACATTCCTCGCAATTCATGCGTGCAATATTTTTCACATGCAAATTATACAAACATGTGTGTTTTTACTGATTATTCCGTGTTTATAATTCGTGCAATAATAACTTAATGTATATTTACTGAAATGTTGTGACTGTTTTTTGGTTGTGCAATAAACCCAATCTCATTTTAAAGAAATACCGGTAGATCTCGATTATTGTTTGTGGTGGAGAAATATGTTTACACGCAATGTATACCATAGTGCAATCTTCAAACACCAACATAGTTTATAATAGATTCTAAATCTCTTTTACATTTAATAATTGATTTTTAGTTTTTGACCTATGCTTTTTTTTGTCAAAAGAGTATTTCTATATACATTACTTTTAATATGCCGAGCTGAAATTACTTGTTTTCTGCATGCATGGCATCTCGAGCATATTATATATTTAGATGATTTATCAATATTTATAGATGTGCAATATTCTAACTACACTAACGTATGAAAGTTTATATACGATCGAAATTCGTTTTACACAACAGAAGTTAACATACTATGTCCTTTAGGGAACCATACTTTACTTGAACCGTTACGTGTAGAAGTGGTCTGCTTAGATCCCAAGGGACTATGATCGGTCCGCTTTTACTCACACGCATTTATGGATAAAACAAATCGCCATGTAAGCCTCGTTACGTTTCATTTAGATGACACAATCGTTACTACGACCCGTTTAGGTGAATATAAACATTGTCAAATTACCGGGTCATCACTGTATTGGATATGTACTTGTGAAATTACATTTTAAGTGAATACATGTCATAATACAATATAGACAAAGTCAAATGCTCATTGCGATGATTTGTGTTTAATAGCAACAGTGTGCTTATAGAGTAGGGTTAACACAACTCTTTTATATTGTTACCCTATAATTTACCGCGACTGTCCAACTTCCAACCTCTACTTCTACTAACAGCATTTCCCATCGTTTCATCTTACATAATATCTTGATAACATGTCATGATAACAAAAAACCTTAACAGGTGGGATATAAATTTAAACAACGTATCATCGCAAATGTGCAATATGGTACAATGAATCCAACTTCAGAAAAAGAATATAATATTATAATGTTTTACCCAGAGATTGGAAATCGCCCAGCATGATCTCATATACAATTGTAGATAACATTTTAGGACTTTTCTTCGTATGTTTATGTACATGTAGTTGCAGGCATTACCTTTGAAAGTTAAGCAACGAACGTATGTTAATGTTTTATTACAAGCAAGTTTCATTACAACGAATTGTGTACATATCACTTTTTTCTATTATTTCTTTTCTTTGTATAATTATGTAAATATGTTCTAGCTTCGTGTGTCTGTAGAAGATTCATTTTTAAATACAATGTACTCTTTAAAACTCTGCTTTTTGTTTAGTATCAAGTTGAATTAGTAGAGGCTGTTCTAACTGCTACTGTTTTATATTATACTTAGACCACTTTATCACGCGTACTTCTTGCTTATTTCAAGTGTTCATTATAATGCGGAAGACATGTAAGCCTTAAATATAATACGTTAAAATACCGATTTTTACATTTCCGACTCCGTATAGCTTTCTTGAAGTAACGCGTTTAAAATTCAACTTTTACAAACCGTATATTCTCAGTGTAGTTGAAATAAACATTAAACACTATACATACTACGCTGTCAGTACTAGATTGATGACAGTTCTAAGTGTTTACAATCAGAACAAACCATTGTTACAGTCCGTGGAGTTCGGGTTCAATCTAACGTACAAACATTTTATTACTTGACACGTCGGCCATTTAAGTTTTATTTTATTCATATTTTCTTGTTTCCATTATTTGTAGAACGTAGATATCTTTGTTCCTTGTTTGTAGTATGTGTAGCATTTGTAGATCCAATGTCTTCCAAACTATGCCCAAAGTATTACATTACATGTACTTTATTTTGGTTACACTTTGAACTCTTGTTTGTTATATTGATGATTATTATACACAGGTAGACTTGGTAAGATTGCATATACTTGCTTATAAATAATTCTCTTGCATATTGACATAGTACGAATTATACGTTAATCTTTCTATAACTCGAGATGGCCTGTACAAGTGGTTTCTATATAGGCAAGTTTACTGCAATGCTGTTTTCATTTACAGGGTTTACTGTTATAATGTATAATGTTTCAACTCCCTAAATGTTCATTTTATTGGTGCAGTACATGCTGACTCTGCAATGTATTTGTAAGTTAAGCAAAATTGTTTGAATAACTGTACAATCTTATACTTGTATACAATGCAGTTATCATATTTATTTGTCCGCTTTTTTATCATTAAGATTTTACACTTATTTGAGATTAGTGCAATACCTACAGTAATTCTTAATAAAGAAACATGTGCTCACTTTTTGGCAATAACCCTGTATTTATACGTTAGTCCGTTTTGGGCAGAACATTGGCTCATTTTAATAGGGTCTTGTTTTTATACAAGTTGAATATAAACCTTTCTTGATCGTGCAATATCATATTTATTTGTTTACCAAGTTTTGACAGTACTATTTTATTCCCATTAGATATAATACCCTTTTTTTCAGATATGCTGACGTTATCATAGTTGTTCATGGCAACTTAGAATAGTTCAAAAACTAGCTTTCAGTTGTTAAAGAAGTCATATTTTAGAATGTTTAAACTAGAGTAGAAACGTATGCGTGTTTGCATGTGTATACTTTAGAGTTATACACTAATACACTACTTTATACAAATAGCATTCCAAAATTACAAGTACTATATTTAAGGTTAGTGACTCTTTGTTGTATCTTTATTGAATTGTGTTTCATTCTGTGAAACTTCTGTATATAGTTATTTTGTAAAACAACGATATTTTGTCCCCATTTTCACGCATTATGCACGCGTACAGTGGAGCCTGGTTAAACGACACTATATGTAGTATAGATAAACACATTCTAAGTTTGTCTCAAAGTAATTTGATTTAAAGTTGCCAAACATTATACAATCAATCATCACAAAGTTTGCGTTCGCGTATCTATTACTCAACCTATTTTATTTCCAGTCATTTATTCCGTTTTTATGATACACAATTCAATTTCTTAAATACGTCTTGGAACTACTATTCTGACACTTATTTGAAATATGTCATGGTTTTAAAGACGAACTAGTTGAATCTTAAATGTATTTGTTCATTTGGTAGCTGCTATTTTATTTGTTATCTACACCGTCAAAACGTATCCATTTTGTTTAAATGTTGCGTGTAATTGATGAAAGAGTCCGCTAGTAATTCACTGAGATAAATATTCAATATAAATTGTCACACTTCTACATAATTACAGTATTTTCGATAACACGATCATCATCAGCGGCAGACTGACTGTGTATTTTAGAGAGTCAGGTCAATGTTCTCGTACTATAGCTGAGTTTAACGAGGTTCCACTGTACGTACTCTCCTCAGATCACGTGCCTCCCTGTGTTACATCCCATTGTTGTGTAATAAGTGACCTTCACCTTTGTTGTACATGTTTGACGTACGAGTGTCTATGAGCGAGTGAAGAATTGTCTAGCATGGAGTTGTCCTTTTAGATCTAAGAGATACATACCGCTGACGTACAGTACGGTTAATATAACCACTGACGGGCGGACGGACGGACGGACGATCGGGCGTGTGTGTATTCTTAGAAATGTAAACGTTTTAGAATATATTAAACTAAAAGACAATGTTGGTGTGAGTGTTATTGGTTTTCATCAAATAAATGTGAACTATCATATGTACATGTATTTCATTTTCTTTACTTATCAGTGAGATATTTTGTTCTCTGTGCGTTTTTTGGTTAACATATTATGCATGTTCGTTAAACGTCAGATAACATAACAACGGTCCAGTGCTTGGTTAGTCTTTGAATATAGCTGGCAACTTATCCATAGCTATTAAACATGGAAATCAATGCTCCTCAACAAAGAACTATTGCACCCCTTGACTGGTTACACCCTGCAACCTCTACATCCACACACGAAGCTCTACTAACTATTCACTCTGGGTTCATCTTCTTACCAACCAGACACTCAATCTTATAGGATGAAAAACGTCCATGTTAATACGAGTACGTCCATCTACAGAACCGCGGGTCTTCTGCTATAAGGACATTACAGCTCTACCTATTCAAGAGAAGTTCTTGCCTTTATGGTGGTCTTACAATAGAGCTTTTAGCATTGTTGAGCTGTTCTTGTTATCGAGTTTGAACTAAACGATAGAAAAGTAGAATTCGAAATAACAGGTCTTAACTTTGAGGGGTGTATATTTGAGTATTTATTTGAGGAGTTTTCTGTAACATAGTGCAACGCCGAAGAACATTTGATAATTATAGAACGGATAGGGTTAGATAACGTGACTGGCGTACACATTCAAACGCTAATGAATAACGCATAATCTAATTACTTAACGTGCGCCCATCAACACCATGTTGGTTTTAAATTGAACTATGAGTATTTGGATAACTTCGGTGATCTAAGGTCATTTTATTGTGATTGAAATGATATCGATAACCTCCTTGTCATAAATGGTGTAACATTACAATACATGCAGTTAACCCCTTTTTAGTGAACGCAGGGGTAAGCGCGTCTGACTTGAAAACAGTCATGCGTGAATTCGAACACCATTAAAGGCTCCCGTGATTGCCTTGATCAAGAAACCTTACCCTCATTGCTCACACTGATGGCCTCATGGTAGGTTGATAGTTATGTCAAATAAACTCACTCATTAAATAAAGTCAACAGAAAGCAAGTATTCGTAAAACCTGACTTGTCCGCGCATGCGAGTTAAGTGATTCTAGTATTCATGCGCTCAAATTACAACCATGTCATAATTTTCAAAACACATCAAATGAGTCACGTGTTAGTGTCATGTGATCATTTTTACAACACGTGATTCATAAAAAAGTGATATGCTCTTTGTTTCAATTATGTAACAGTCATGAATGCTAAACCTCTGGGAAAAGACGTACCAATAAAGGATTGAGAAAAGTGAGCTGTGTTGTAGAGATTTGCCTCGCTGACAGGACTAGCTAAGATGACACTTGGAAGTGTTACCAGGGCGACATCTTGGTACCCATGGGAACGCTCAACACGTAGCTTGGGAGACTCGTGCAATTAAAATCACCACCAAATGCTTCAATACTTTGTGACAGTAATAGGGACTTATGTTCTCTGAGTGTGTATAACTGGATTTCATGGCGCAACAATAGTCCACATGGCCGATCTTCGCTTACAATTACTCATTTACATAAAACAGATTGTTCTTCGCGAACACGACATTGATTTATACTGACGTTTTATGTCCAGTATTTGTTCAGTTGTGGAGACAAAGCTGAGCAGATGGATCGCTTATTGAATTAATGATGTGTAACGCTTTTCGCGCCTTGGATTTCAAATAAAACCGCCATCAACTTTTACGATATCCACTATTGCACCTGATTCTATGATTATAACCTACAATGTTGCGTTTTAAAATCAACCGGTGATGTGTTAAATGCATTAGTTGTAACAATCGCGAACGTTGACATTTGCTACGTTAACATAACTTAACAATTATCACCAGGCTGATAGCAAAACGTAATTAATGGATATGCTCGTTCGAGACAAATAGGTGTAGTTGTTATAGTATAATCAGCAAATCTGAATTAATAAGTGGGATCAAATAAATTAACGTAGATTCTCTTGTTGATCTTGATTAATCAGTTGAGCATCGACTGCTCCTGGCAAGTGTCGACTTCCAATGGTACTTAATAGTTGAGTGGAAACGTAACCGAAGTATTTACTGACACTACATGTATCTTCTGTTGAGTCTAATATGTACGGGTACGGGTAGCATGTAGTGTTGAATTCTTCTTCTTTTTCCATATACTGAGCTGGGTTCTTGAGAGAATGTACGTAGCTCAACGAAACTAGGCGTGGTGGTCGTGCACAGACGTCTCAATGTTAAAACTATACAGTAGACATGTCTGATGGAGAAAGTGTCAGGTACGGTGCTGGCAGGAAGAAGATTCCATTCTCGCACTGTTCTTGGGAAGAAGGAGTTCGACAGTATCTGGTCTTTGATACGCTCCTGGAATAGCCTATGAATTCGTTGTGAACAGGATCGAGTAACACGACAGACTATTCTATTAAGCTTGAACTCAAGAGTTTTAACTCTCAGCTCGTTGTCCCTAATGTATAGATGCAACGTTATCAATGTGTTCACTACGTGGGCAGTTCTTATACAATTTACAAGGCAGTCCAAAGGCTATACTCCCACCGAAGCTTCAATGCATAATTAAGTTATAGTGCGGACACGAGCATGTGTACTCTGACCTTTAAATATCTTGTGTGCCCTTGACCATTGAGGTATGGATCCGGGTCAAGGTCACTGCACATCGCACCTACTAGGACAACATGTGTACCAAGTTCTATGGTAATCCATCAATGCGTAAAGTAAGTTATAGCGCAGACACGAAATGTTACAGACGGATGAAGTGGATTTCTATAATCTCCTCCCACTTCGGGGCAGGAGATTAAACTTGACGTGTTTGATTTAATGTCGACTAGCAGTAGATTGATCATTCCATCGATGATACTTTACATCTAGACAACCGTTGTTATTGAGAGTAAACTATTTGGAAACTCGCGCATACTAGCTTGTATAACACTTACCATTGGTTCTATATACTTGATGACCTTTAACTATTAGTTCATGTTTCTATACTTTTAACTAAGTTATCGTTTGCAAGATTAATCACATAATCCTAATCACCAATGTAGCAGAAAATAAAACAAAAATAGAAAATATACCAGTAAATCTGTATTGCACATAACAAAACATTATTTCATCAAATGCATGAAGTACAAATAAAAAACAAAATCACACTGTTTGTATAATTCTCAAATTGTTATCAATATATTGTACCGTTGTCATTATAAACTATACACAACATATATTTACTTGTAACAAAACTAGGCACCTGAGTTTGGTTAGTATTCTCGGGTGAACATAAATGAACAGAATATACCAATACAAAGTGCACATAATGTAAGTGATAAATAGTGTGTGATTATAAAATAATTAAAATGAAAATGTTTGGACTAATGCTTTATCACAATCAGTAAATTAATGGTTTACGCCTTACACATCACTTTGGATTGTCAAACAAGATATACTTAGTTTGATTTCAGTTTGCATAGAGATGAGTTTCTGAACAGGCTGTACAATTTAACATAAACCATGGAACTTGTATAACAAAACAAGAGTCATGGTCGTATACTAAACATCTATATAATTGTGTTCATGCATATTGGAAAATAATTCCTTCATTTTTTGTTTAGTAGTCTATAGAAAAAGCATTTTGAATACATACCAAACATATAGGATTTGAATAATTTACTAAAATACCATTTTAACATCTTAAACACGTTTATTGTAAAACACGTGTGTTAGGGTAAATGAACTTCATAAATTGGCACAAACTATTGATATTCCATAACATGTTTACACATATAACAATACAGGCAACCATTCACAGGCAACCATTCACAGCCAACCATTCACAGGCAATCTTTCAACGTTATTATGACAGTGTCTACCGTTTTTTTTCACCATTTAAAATTTTATAAAAAGATATGGCAAATTGATTTCTTACAGTATCACACAAAAATTAAGTTATATAACACTGCTTAATTTTTTGCATAATCCACCCTGCATTTAGGAAAAAATATATACACCTCATTTCCTTCTTTGTGTATAGAAGAAAATCATGGGACTGTTTAAGAATCAGCCTTAAAAACCCATGTATCCAGTCGATCGTTTGCGTCCTAAACTGTGATTACATTGCAGTTATTTGCAAAAGTTCTTTGTTCTAAGCTGTCTACTTTTTTTTCAATTGATCACTGTTAAATTTTATTCTTTGGTTAGTAATCATAAAGCAGCAAAAACAGATTCACATTACATGCCAGCCTAGGGACCTTCACCCAAACCTAAGAGCCCATTGTTCACATGATGACGACTGAATACATCATTCACCATTCTTAGTCAGCTTGGCATTGACCCACTCAACTTTCTTGTGCCATTCTGTCCTTGTCTATACACATTCGTTTTTCATTTCAGAATAATTATATCCCATCCACCATTGGGTCCATTTCCATACATATTCTATATTCACAATATTTGACTGATCCTATCCAGCATGAGAATTGACCCTGTTCCCGAACACTGGTAACCATGGCAACTATACTGCAGTCTCATCAGTCATGTTTGTCCAGGTACCAGTAGAGTCCAAAATACAGTCCTACCACCAGAACCAGCCCTGACACTACAACCTTCAGTACGTCCTGAAATATACAGACGAAAGGCAGAATGTTGTAAACTCACTTCCATGAACACTAACACTCGGAGACTCGGTAGGTCAGATGAATGACATTTCTAAATACTAACATGTGTAAGTTTAAAGTACTGCACATGTTAATTAATCCACATAACTAAATATCCAGAAGTGTCTTCTTAATTAAAACCACACCACTTTTTGTTAAGTCATTTTCAATTATATTTCAATGTTGTACTTTAACCTTTATTTAATACGAATCCTTTCTGATAATTCCAGTTGCAATATTTACTTTATAATACAAGTCTTGTAATAACGACTATGTATTAGAAAAAAAAGCAGCAAAAGTGAAGGCATGATAAAACAGTACCTTCATAGGTGTTGCAGACTTTTTGGCGTCAGCGACAGCTTTTGATGACTTCAGTTTCTTCTTTTCCTTGTTATAATCATGTTTACCTACAATACAAAGTTAGCAATAATAATGTTTGACCAAAATGTGCGTTAAGGTTGGGAGGTTGTCCTCTGGATCGCGTGTAAAATCACTAGTCAAGCAAGTTGTAGTTTAGTGCTTACTTGCATTTACTAGGAATGTAGGTAAAAGTTCATAACCTGTACAAAGCTGTGCACATACGAGTTTACTACTTGATTAATGTGATACGCACATATGTCCTAAAATGGAAACATTATCTTATATAAAAAAGTTGTCTGGGTTTCAACATACCGCAACACCAAATTTACTTAATCATTATAACTGCAAGTTGAACTGATGCCATTAGTGGTTTTATAGATCAATCAATGTCAGTTTACCTATCAGCTTTCTGTATTTGTCTGTTGGTGCAGAAGCAATCTGTCCATTTGCATCTTTCTTACCCATCATTAGCTACAGGATCAAACCAACTACCTGTGGCTGTAAAGAGAGACAATTTTTAGGATGTTTGCTTCCAGGTTGTGAAGCACCTACTACCCAAGCACTTGTTAATACACAAACACTATACATGTGTACTATACTATATACCAGTTATTCAGTAATTGTCTTTCATGTGTCGCATAATAAGTATCCCCAAGCAGCATAATTTCGACCTATGGTAATATCCGACGGTATCCGATAGCATCGTTTCCGCTTTTAGTTTGCGCATGCTCTGCCTTAATCACGTGATGTTTTGTTTACAAAGTCACCAATTTATCGTCCAGCATAAAATTTAAAAAAATGGACATACGTAAGGTAAGAAAATAAACCAATACCACACACATGTACATTTAGTCATACTTTACCTAAGCCCAAAATGTCCCCTTTTAATTACCCTTATTTAATACAGAATTACAATTCAA
>ENA-OREC01001239-OREC01001239.1-marine-metagenome-genome-assembly--contig:-NODE-1239-length-12547-cov-13.258300_pt1 | contig 12547 bp, 5 predicted proteins | sample MGYA00248626_ERZ508543 | MGnify/ENA primary metagenome ERZ508543 (study PRJEB26211, sample SAMN05518279) | marine metagenome | isolation source: Puget Sound, Washington, USA | host: Bankia setacea... | reverse complement strand
ATTACTGTATACTGATAAAAAGTGTGGTCATTTTGTGTTTTCTTTTTTATCCATATTCTCCAAGGGTTCAGAAATCAGGTTGTTTCCATATTTGACAAAATGTCAAAATTAAGTCTTGCAAGTTGAAAGAGAGATTGACAGTTACAAAAGTCATTAGTGTATACGGTTGTATTATTGCATCCCAGACGGTTATACCATTAATATCTGATAGTCTGGAACATTGCAAAATCTTCATTCATTACATCAACTATAGCATGCTTTACAGTTTCAATTGCTACACATGTTCCACAGGCATAAATCTACAATGTTGTTAATTCTGCTGGGCTTCTTTTAGACTTTTGTTTACTAACATGATTATCATTATTTGGAATGTGTGTTTGAAGATTTCAGTAGAATAGCGGAAAATCATCATAGAACATGTAATAATGTTTCCTTGGTTTCGGATGCTCGAGAGAATTTGGCCCATTTTTGTAATGTATTTCAATGGCTCAAAACGATACTGTTGTAACTAGCCCTTCTTTCACCCTGAGATATGCCAGTGATGCATTTACGCTTTCAATTAACATTAGAATTACTTTTGAATGTCAATAGTAATTTAATGCTGCTGGTAAAAACACATTTACTGGTCTGACTGGTAGTTAGGTTGAAACCTTGATTAAGGGCAGGTTTTGTCAAAGAAAGTGCAGTATCTAATAGCAGACGCTAGACAAAGTGAGTGAATAAATCAGCCTTTCTTATTGTCTTCTGAACTCCTGAATTCAGCAAAGACTCATTTATGGCTTTGTTACCAATTTTGTAACGACTTTGTGATTATAGTTTGATTTGCAAAGTACATGGTTCAAATTACATCATCCTGCATGGTTTTATTCTCTGTCTCTCAAATAGTGCATGCAAGCCCTTGTTAACCCATATTAATTTTCGAATGATTTGATGGTTACAATGCAGCTGCTTGAAGTGTGCATCTAAAAGTGTGGCATCCATTAGTGCAACGCTGAACCCAAAACTGAATGAACTTCGATAGGAATAAGAGCAGTTACATTGTTTTTGGCTGTGAATATCAATTTTATGTGCAGTGAAAATTTGCCTGAGGGTATACTAGCCAGTTGTCCTATAATTTCAAACATGTCACTGTTGTAAATATTTGTTCTGTTAGTTCACAACAAGCTGGTCATGTTGTAACAATGATGGTGATGAAGATGGGAATGGTGACATCAGGGGAAGATCTCAATCATTGCGTAATTGAATTAAGGCATAACATGGACCGGAGAGAGAGAGGCAAGGAATTTACTCCCCTAAAGGAAACAAAACAAAGGTCCTTGATTACAGAGAAACACAATTCAATAGTGGAAAAGAATGTGGGTAAAACAAAAGATCTTATAAGGATAATGCAGTTGATTTAATTTAGGAAAAACATGTTTTTATGCAGAGAATTGCAGGCTCTGGTGTATTTCTCTTGGACTGCTGTGAAGTCTTTTAGAGTGTCATACCAGAAATGGTGTTTTTACAAATTTGAACTTGTTTTGCTCTGTTAATATAAAATCAGCTAACATTTTTGCTGAGCAGTGTTTAATATGTTTTAATGAAGCTTCAATGAGTCAATACCTGGATATTTGCTCTTTTACCCCTAATTATTTGCAACTTGAGACAGGGAACAATTTTCAAAGAGCTAAGTAAAATTTCCTCTCAATAACGGTCAAATTTTTCATTGGGTATTCGCGGAGGTAGTCATAATTGTGGTAGTTACTGGTATCATTGCCATGGTGACATCAGAGGATAGAAAGGATGTAAATCATGTTTCGATTTTCCTGTGACGCTGTAATATTGGTTGTCAAATGTTATTAAACTCAACTTGTGAAGGAAAACAATTGTATAGGCTTTTTTCGTTTCTTTTAACAATTTTCGATCTTTTCGAACTTTCCTTTGATTTGATAGCCTGGATGCCATTATTGTATCTTAGTATTTGTTCATTTAATAACCTATTATAGTTCAGCTTGTTTGTATTTATTGGTGGAAAACATTGCGCAATACTTTAAAAGTCACATCATTCAGAGGATAACCAAGTTCAGGTAACTCTGCCCTGCTTACTTCCTATATTGGTACAAACTGACCCAAACTTCCCATTACGCTCAAATTTCAAAGGAAAAATGTCCATCAATGAGTGAAAAGGAAATGAATGGTTAATTGAAATTTTAGATGTTTGTACAAATCATTGAAAGTGTTGAATAAAGCACAAGGGCAATATTTGACGAGTGAATATGTGGGTGGGTTTGTCAAACAGCAATTAGATTCTAGGATGTTACCACAAAAAAATCGACTTTTTGTGTAAAACTTTTAATACATTTTGATACTAGTTACTTCATCACCGATAAGTATGTGACATTACGGTGTAACTTCTGTCACAGGTTTCATTTGTTAACATTATCTATGGTATAGGGTCTATTCATTGTAATGATACAACACACTCACTGTGTATAATACCAGCCCTACTCAGTATTCCATAAAGTAAATTGACAGCTTTTAGTATTATGTCCAAAAGCACCAGAGACTGACTGAACGTTGTATTAAGTAATCATTTTATAGATACCAACGATTTTCACAGCAAATCATTCCAGGCATTTAAGGTAAAACTCATTTCGTCATTTATGTTCAATATTAAAGTTATATTCACCACTCATCTCATTTAGTATTGCCCTTAGCAAACACTGGATGCAGAACTATCTCAACTCTATTCTTATTGTGTTAAGATTTAAGACATTTTATGTAATATGAACTTAATGCAAAACTGGTTTAAGTATCATATATTGCATACACAGTTAATCAGTTTTTACGTTGAGCCATGATCAAGTTTCATTAATTCAAAAGTTAGATTGGCACCAACATTGTATATAAATCATATTATAAAGAACCACTGGAGTTTATGACAATGTCTTTGTCACATAGAACTGAATTCCATTTTCTATTTTTAGTTTTTCATTCGTTGTCGCAGATTATGTCAGTATGTAAGCTTTAGGGATTAGAAAGTACAAAGACTAAGGTGCGGACTGCAGTGCTTCATATTAATTTGATTGGCTGTTTTATAAATTGATCGCATTTTTCCGAAATTAAATACAGGAATTGCTTTATGTTGATAATGAAGTGTTTGTACAAAAGAGGTGGTCTGTTCTGGCAGCCATTGTTTCTTGATTTGACACATTTCCAATTTATTAGATTTGACAAAGTTAAATGCGTAAAGGCATAAAGTTAATTATAGTAATGTATGTGTGATCGTATATAAGCTTTAATTGATACATGTTTATATGAGCGAGTTTGTTTGCTGGCCCTTAGGTTATGAATTACTAGATGATGTAATGATAAATAATAGAAATGTAATAACAACTTAGTAGGGGTCTTTGACTATTGAATCAATACCTTGAATGTAAAACATAATGGATCACTTAGTACCAATGATAAAGTATAAATGTCATCTGTCAATAGGAGTATAAAGGAAACACATAGTTGTAAACATGTGTCTCTGTAATTGAACAGAAATATCATATAGCTAAATATGAAGACAAACGTGACATCAATTAGATGAAAACATGTGATGAAACAAATACCACACATGATCTCCAAATGTATTTGACACTTTTTGTACAAGTACATGGAAAATAGAAAAGTCAGAATGCTTGGAGTCTGTTATACATGTATTTTGCTCCTAGGTCAAGTTGAACTGTTGCTGTCTTGTATAGAGACGCCATGTTCAAAGATGTCACTAGACCAATTGCTGTTAACAAAGTACAGTCTCTGTCGGCTAATGGCGGAGAACAGATGGGCAATGAAGCCTCCTACAACTCGGGACCTAATCAGCCGTGAACCAATTAAAACATCCCACTAATGCACAGGAAAAGGGCCATAAATTGTACCCTTAATTTGCAAAAAGGGGACCAATAAATTCTACATTTAATTTGCGTCAAGCTGTTGGGAAGACGAAAATCTTGTGAATTTTTAAAACTAATGGTCGAATAAATTGTGGAACAGGAACGAATAAGGGGTTAGGAATATCGTAGTTGAAGACTTTTTTAGCCATCGTGGTTTTAACGTCAACTAACTTCATGACAAAAAGCTGTTATATGACTTGACTTTGTCTAAGTTTTTATCTCTTTATAGAATCTAATTAGAGATGGTTCAGCTTCTCGTTGGCCATGAGTGCATTTTCTTAATTAGTCTCTGTTGTTTAATTCTTTAATTACTCAGGGTTGCAGCAATAAAACAAGGCTGCTGTATTAAATCATTGTATTGGTTGAAGGGGCTTTAAGGGCCATTCTTTGTTACTGTAGCTATTAACTCCATAAAGCAAGGAGTTCTAATCCCATAATGACATGGATTAACAAGATGTGTCATTTAAATCATTAATCAGATTGGTTAACTTATTTGGGTGGGCGAACATTGACTACCGTTTTTTGTCTGAAATTAACCACATAATTAAAACTCTTTTTGCACTCTAATGAACTGTAAACATTTAGTATTTTCATTGTCAACAGTAACTAAAAACTATTTTATACTATTCTTTGGTGACATAGAGCATTTAATTAAACTGACAGGATCAAATTACATCAGAATACAAAGCGAGACAGATCTCCATATTTAACTTGTTACCAAACGTACCTTGGTCCCCTATTTCAGTACCAACATCATTAGGTTCTCTTTCCTTACAAATGGAGCACTCCTGTTAAATTGACTGGATTTAATGACGACTGACGTTTGATAAAAAAATAGAACAGTCTGTTGTTGTTTTTTGGGACAATATTTGGCCTGTTCCTAACACAAACACAGTCAGTAACACTGATTTGACAACTGTTTAATTTATCTTTTCTAATTTTTATATCAATATAAAAAACTGTCAATTCCAATGTCCGCCCTATTTCAAACGCAAAACGGTTATTTTCAAACTGACAATATCAACATGTTTGTCCCCTGTCACGTTGATTATAATCATTGGATCGCACCCCACTATAGTTTAAATTAGATGTACCACTGTAAAATTGAGGTTGAGCCAATGAATGCGGTAAAGGTAGGGGTAGAGTTTTGCCTCATGGTTTGACATACTGGGCCCGGTCATTAGGAAGGTGTCACATGTTTTCGGACCATGTTGAGATTTGACAGGAACAAAAATAGGTGGCCTTGGTAAGAGACTGACGAGAATATAATAGGTAACTAATACCCTGGTGATAATCAGTGTAGCTCTAGAGGTTTGACTCAGATGAGCGAAGTACAGAGTTAAAATTTCCTAATCATGAAAAACTACTGTTACATTTATCATGTTGTACTTCTATTTCTATCGAGTCTTTTCAACAGACAGTTCGTGCTGGTGAATTGTACATTCATATATAAACAGCTGATCAAAATTAATGATATGATTAATAAGTTGAAAACAAATCTACAAAGTAAAGGTTTCTATAAGATTAAAGTTGGATAAATGGAAAGAAATCAATTAACAATCAGAGATCTGTTGGGCTTAAACAGCGATATTTTCCCCATTTTTGCATTGTCATCATAGCGGATGTCCTTTAGAAGTCACCATTACACAGCTAAATTGGTAATTTCTCTCTCTCAAAAAATCATATACTGACTGCTCTCATATTGACTTTTTAAAGATGAAAAAAACCTGATCCTAGTGCAATGTACCGGTAGTTTGTTCTCACTGATATTTTGAAAATCTGTCAGTCATTTGAGTGGTTCATGCCAAGCTATCTCAAGTTCTACCATGTGAATTACCACTTAAGTACAGTTATGTTCTCACCCAGAAACAGTAGGGTGAACAAACTGGACTTTTCACTTGGTCAGCCTGGGTGCAGCATTAACAGTACTTAGTATATTTATACCCTTTTAGTGACAATTATTGGAGCTCCCTTTGATCTTTAGTCTCGAAGGTTTCGGTCACTTTGTATCTTGGTCACTTACTGTATATCGTGGATTGGTCACTTAAGTCTAGACGGCTTCATTATCATATTTCCTCGGTCTGTAATGTAATATTTATGTGGACAGAATGTTTTACAAGGCAAGTTTAGGCTTCTCTTCCCATAATTGCTTTTATCCATTGGCTTCATTGCTTATGACAGAACTTTGTGGATATACTAACCGTAGTGTTCTACAAGGTCACACTTACTGTTGCTATATTTGTTTTGTGGCTCACAGTGTAACATGTATTCAGTCTATTGTAATGTATGTTATCCATTGTATTACCAACATGGATACATTTGAAGTACTTAAAACAATGAATGATAGACCCAATAATGCATCCAATGGGAAATTAAATGTTAGATGACATATTGAGGGACAATTGTAAAGGAACATTTTCTTAGAAAACTTATCTTCTATTTAATGTCCTAATGCATCTAGGAAGGTTTGATCACTTTACTAATTGGCCTACAAGCTAAGTGGAGGGCCCATTGTAAAATGTTCTGTATTTAGTACAGCACTCGATCATTGCACAGGGTCACATATTGCAGCCTTCATTGTTTTTGTAACATCATTCAGGTTCAGATGTCATGTTAACAAAAGATTGTGCTCACAAGTTCACATATTGCATCCTTTCATTGTTATGTCATTCTGCCAGCACATTCTACTTTTAATGCTTTTGTTTGGTGCTGTTGACTTTTAGTTTGTACACTAATTAGTAGCAACGGTCTCTGACTCATAACTTGTTCTTTGTATTTAGTTTGCATTGTAATTGGGCCGTAAAAGTATTGAAAGGCACCAGGCAATGGATTGAACATGATATAATGGCCATTTTGATATGGTATTGTTGATCTTGAACTTTGATAACAGTTCTGAGTTCCTATAAATTGTTTTAAAACTATGCTATAAATAATCTAAATGGTGATGTCATAATTGCTGTGTACACGTGTTTCGAGACATCATCGTATCCAAAGGCATTTGTGGGCTACTCGTGCGTAAACATTGTGTGCTCTGTGTTAATTTTATGTGTATAGTACGGAGAGGTTTAGTCATCAAGAGTGCATGTAAATACCCGACAATGAACTCTCATAGTTTTAATGGCTGGCCCCTTAATTGCATCTGATCATGTGTAAAATTGTTGAATGCAGTGATGTCACTTCTCATTAGTTATTATGGTTTGAAAGGAAGTGACAGGTCATAAGGAGGGCTGTTGTTATAGTTACGCAATCAGGCGGTTACAATGACACCTGGTAAGCCTGCCCAAGGGTTTTCTATGTCAGGTGAACACTTTATCTACAGCCCTTTTTGTCAATAACTGTAATAAACCAGTGTGATTGATTCAAATATTATTTAAATTGTTGATTGGTAACATTCTAATTACAGTGATGAATAAGTAGTACACCAACAACACAACAATGTTTCCCATGACTTTGTTACCTGTCAAATGTTGCAGTTAAACATGTTACCCACAAATCGAGGGTGTTACAAATCTGTTTGAACTGTGTGAAAGTCATTAGAAGCTGTCTTCTGTTACATAAATCATTCTGAGTGTGAAATTAATGGGAAAATGCTTTAAAGTAACACCTCACTATAGTAGTCACCCAGTTCTGTAATACACTTCTGAGTTTTGGCCAAGATTAAAGTGATGTTTCCACACAGAGTCACTTGCTGGCTTTACCATATATTATCATAAAAGTGTTATCTATTTTGCATTGCTTAATCATTTAACCCTTCTTGTAATGGTAAACTACATATATCTGAAGACTAGAAAATAGAGCTACTAAAGTGATTTAGTTCATGACAAGAGTAATTTTGATGTTTCCGAGAGTAAGCCATAAAAGGTCTGTTAACATATACCATAACATTTGCAAACATTTTTTCTCTCAATTGATTGGAAAATACATTATTGATGTATCCTTGAAACGGGCTACATTTACTCTGAGCAGATCATCTTGCCCTTTGGGTTAATGAGGGACTTCGATGGTTGATAAATGGTATTCACTTTTGCATGCTTTAACTGCTAAAAGACTGCTATAGGGGGCCAATTTCCGCTAAGTCGATTAAAAATTGATCTGCTTCAGCTCTGGCCCACAGGAGAGAGTAGGACTGAAAAAGTGTTAAAAGGACTTTTTCGTTTGTTTATTCATAGTTTTTCTTGAGAGTAAATTAAGTCGGTCATGAGCATCGTTTGATGCTGTCGATCACTGCACAGTTCTTTTTGCACTATCTTCCTGATCGACAACTATAGTCACTATTTAAACATGGCTGTTGTACCATCGCAGGGAAATGTTTTGGATGTTAAGTACCCTGAGCACTGATTGATTTTTGTGTCTATTTCTGTTACTGGCCTCGTTGTTGACGATCTTTTATGGCACAGTTGTCTCATGCTGGTAAGGAATTGTGTTAAAACATTTATCTGCTTGAATGTTTTCTTTCAAGGGACATGTCTGAGAGAATGTTGTCTTTTAACCGATACTGTCTGGTTTTCTGTGACAAACATGGAAAATACTTGTTTCAGGCCATACATGTGGTACTCCAAACCATAAGGAAACAGTCACTGATCTGAAATGAATGGTTTTTGTGCAAGACAATAGATTTGAGTTTTCAGAAAAGTTTGGAGAAAAACAACAACAACAAAAAGCGACAAATAACAACAAAACCATTTTAAGTTACTCCTTTTTTGTTTTCCTAGTGATGTACTTAAGAATATTTTTTTAAGCAATTGCAAAAAGAACTTAATTTAAAGTCGCAAATCACAGGACATGTTGTATAGTTAAAATCCAGTTAGCCAAGAAATCAAAGATCTAATGAAATGTAACTCCACCGTCACACATCTTTTCTCTACTATAAATGTTCACTCCTCCATTCTGCTGCTTCCTGCTGTGTATGACTGACATTGTAAGGGAACAAGGACATTTGTGAAAGGACAAGAAAGGAAATGGCTTAATAGAGTTTGAAAGTTTGAGAGAACTATATAAGCAGATGTGCATGAAGAAGCTACCCCTGTTCATTTGTATGTCTATCTCTATGTGTGACTGTATACAGCTTGGGTATCTGGGTTTAATGGACACATTCCTAGATATTTGTATATTAAATTGTATTAATGTATGCTTAAACATTCTTAAAACATTCTTTATATTCAACGATAAGAACTATATTTTGTTATCATTAAGGCCTTGAATAAAAAAAAAAAAACTATTGATACATGTAGTGCATGGGGTTCAAGGTCATATATTATAGTACATGTCTTTAACAAAAGTAAAAAAAATCGGTTATTACGGGGATTTTTTTCTGGGCAAGGCTACCTTCTGGTTATGATCATATCTGATAATTATCAACGTTAGCCTTCAACATTATCTCAACTTTGAATATTTTCATGTTTGGTAAAAACACAACCAATAAATTGTTATCTTTATTTCGCTATGTTATCAGCATTAATAAAATTTCATTTTTTAATGATCATGAAAAGCATGGCGTCTCTCAACTGTGTTATGGTGTAATGGAGAAATGATAGACTATTAGTATACATCATCTGGTAGGAAACGCTTTTCTAAGGGTGGCAATGTGGCGTCAGTTTATCATTATTCTATCATTTAGTTTGATTTTTTTCCCTCCCATTTTTTCACTGTTAGATAACACTGTACAAGTACACCTTTCCAATTACGGGTAACCACAGTGCTCTACTGGTCTCCAGCCAACACCAGGAGTGCAATGAAAGACGTTATAGTAGAGATGGAGGCAGATATTAATCATTCTCTATATTCTGGTAGGCATCATGTCTCCATAGACCCCATCTTTAGCCATCAGAAGTTTTTACTCAAGATCTGTAATGGTAATTCTAACAACCTACACCACATTACCTTAGCTTACCTTTGGTGTGTGTACACAAGATGTAAGTTTTCTGTTGTAATTTACACGTGTGTCCATATATTTAAAAAAAAGAAATGAACGGATAACAAAGATAGTGCAGTTTTTGACTCCAAGCTATATATTTTGGTGAAGCAGGAAATCTTATATTTTATGACCAAGCTAGGGATGTATACTCTCTAAGGTAACTTAAGTTAAATTACCCCTAGATAATACATAATGGCCTAACATATTCATGAGTAAAATTAGTTGTGACACAATTGAAGCTAGGAGATGGGAATATCAAGTCTAGAGAAATCTGATTGATTGATATACAGAAGAACTCAACAGCCATGTTCTTATGTCAAACTCCTCATACAAACCATTCAAAAATACCCGTCTGTCAAATTCATACAAAACACAACAAAAGTGGGCATAAAACATGGATAAAACGATTTGCTTAAGACAGTGGAAAACATTGAACGAGCAGCAGCCTGTCAGGAAAGCTATTAAATGTTTTCCAGGAGGTTGATAAAGCAACAATTAAGATTGGAAGAGGGTGAATAAAAACCTGGATAATTCATTTGATAGTGTCGACAGATCAGACAAAGTGACTCCCAGCCAGTTGATAACGAGGGGCTTGCTTCTCTGTCCTGACTCACACCCAGGTAGGTTACCCCAAGTTGCACTAGAATCACACACTAATATCTTCACATCTTTTTTTTCTAAATGAAATCAAATGACTAATTGTAAGGTAGCAGTCCAAAGTCATCTGACGCATGCATGCAGGCTCTTATTTTGTTGGGTTTGACTGATTTGCATGCATGCAGTCACTTTGCCAAGAAAATTTCATTCAATCCTCAAAATATTAAAGTTCGGAAAGTAAATTTTCTAAACCATAACAACTTTCACATTGTCAAGTACATGGTATATCCATCCACACAGTAGCCATGAGTACCAGGTAACACACATACCATGAACATGTTATTAAAAGTCATCTACATCATTTGAACGTGTTCGTAAGGACAACTTTTTACACTTTTAATGTCTCCAGGTAACAAAGGATTATGATTTAAGGGGCCATAAAATACTATCATCAGAAAAGTTTTGTTTTTATGCGCTTTTATCTAAACAGTCTCAGCATGAATTAGTCCCTTTGCAACACTCTTACTGTTATGGAAACATCATAGTAACAAAGGAATCATGAATGAAAGAGTCATAAAACGCCCTCTTTGTAGAAGATCTTTTAAAAACTTGTGCTTTTTTATGGGAACAGAAATTGAAACTTGTTTCTTGTGACACCCTTTACATTTTGAAAGTACCATGGTTAGAAAGATTGAATAAAAATGGTCATAAAATATCATCCTTTTTTAAAATAGATTTTGCTAGGTTTTCAGATATGCTGAGATTAAACGGACAGATTAAAGTGTTTGAAAAATTAAGGGGAGATTATGCAAGATCAGATAATGGAGGAGTTATGAGAAGGGAAGATAGTGGAATATTAGGTAATTGGTTTTCACAGTCGGGGGGTGTTGTGTGTCACGAGTTGAAGCATCATAAGTGGATAAGGGAATTATGATGGGGGAACAATGCAAGAACGGTTTAACGGTAAATATCGCAGAAAATAGAGGGCAGTTAGGATGTTTTTGCACTGAGTTAGTAAGGTGCTATAAGCTGAATAATGGATGATTGAGATTAATGCGAAAATGGTGTAACTATATTTTGAAAACAGATAATTGTTACTGTAAACAATGTATTTCCATTTTTCTAAGACAATTGTTGAATGATATGGCTCAACCTTTGAATTTAAATTAGCAATTAGTCATCACCAGGGATAAACAAAACACTGTTATAATAACTCATTGAAATAAGAACCAAGTTATCTCAATGTTGTATTAAAAAAACATGATACATGAAAGAAGAACATATATGTACTTAGGACTGGGGTGTATTTACCATTTTAAAGTTTAGATTAAAGACAGAAAGAAATGAGAGAAAGACACAATATCTGTGATTATGCTTAGAAGCAGCACTGAGAGATAATTCTAAGCTGATAGATGTAACAAGTTTTGAGTGCTTGCAGAACACCCCCTGTAATGCAAAATAATACAAAAAATGATGTATTAAAGAACTGGGTACAAAGCTGTTGTAAACGTCCAATAAGATGTGAAGATTATAAAGTAGTTTTGTTTTTGGAGGTTTGGAGAAGGCATAAAGTTAAGCAGAATGCAGATAAGTCAAAATTAAAGTCATCAGTTTAAAACCAGATAAGATCGAATGGTGTAAAACGTTGAACTAAATCTCATCATAATTTCCTATAAAAAAGACAACAAGAGTACTTGAACTGAAAGCAATGCTGGAAGGAATCAATGTGTCTTTGATTTTTCACTTTTTTGGTTGAACTTGTCTCTCCAGAAACAAAAACTTACGAAAATTGGTTTGACGACGCCTGAAAACAGGAGGCAGTAAAAACAATTGTAGCGGAAGCTGTCTTTGATAAATGAAACTTTATGGTTAGGAGAAATGAACAAGAAACAGCAAATCTATGGAAACCATTAATATTATTGTCAATGGTAAGTCTGAAGCATTTCAAAATGGGTAAAAAAACAAGAGCAAAAAGTCCCTGAAAATATTAGAACTGCATGCACTCCTTCCGATATAGTTGACAGAGATTTGGGATTATCAGATGTATGTAAACAAGAGGAAGATGATATAAATCTTAGTGCATTGCCATTATCCACGGAAAAATGATGAATTAAAATCT
>ENA-OREC01001238-OREC01001238.1-marine-metagenome-genome-assembly--contig:-NODE-1238-length-12549-cov-11.884140_pt1 | contig 12549 bp, 3 predicted proteins | sample MGYA00248626_ERZ508543 | MGnify/ENA primary metagenome ERZ508543 (study PRJEB26211, sample SAMN05518279) | marine metagenome | isolation source: Puget Sound, Washington, USA | host: Bankia setacea... | reverse complement strand
TCTAACAACTTACCCATTTCGCTATAGGACATCCCTGAGAGCTTTTCCCTTCCTTTCCAGAGTATCGTAATTTCTCAATGCGTAAAGCAGACCCACTGACACCAGTTCTGAAAGATAAAACAAATACAGGTATAAGCAACAAACAGTGAATGTGGTGATATCAACAGGTACTATAGCAGCATTACTACCAAAACATGACTTTACCAATATCTTACCAACAATTTAAAAGAATTAACTTTAACTTTCAACAAAAATACGCTGGTATATTGTACAAAAGTCAAAGCGTACAGACAATATAAACATACAAATACAGTAGTCGGCAACACACATATGGTAAGTAGTGTATAAAGGAACAACAAAACTGACCTAGTTTCCAGTAACTTTCTGATAGCCTCTACACTACGTGCTGCACCAAGGTGGGTATAGTAGGGACCTTCAGCAGCCTCATTGTAGATAGCTGTAACAATCAATCAAATAGTTATGGGAGTCCTTGATAAAAAATACACGTAGCATGAATACCATGTTAACTTTATATATAGTTTACATAAGTGATGAAAGTGTTTGCCATAATTGATTTAATTGGCAATATACACACCGACATACATTTTACTTTTAAACATTTAGTTTCCAACAATACATGTACAGATTTTATAAATGTAAAGAGCATTTATATTCAATTATATACTTTGCAAAATAGGCCCTTAATTTTGAGTTGTTTGTGAATAGGTATAAAGCACCTACCATCTGGTCCTAGACAGTCACATTTAGGAATCTCTATCACTGTGTTGTTCTGTAGGTTCTCTGAGTTCCCAGTTACCTTAGATCTGAGCTGGTCAATCTGTGAGGACACCAGGTCGATATCACTCCCTTCCAACTGTCCAACCATCTTTTCATCCATGGCATCTGAATGACCTTGACTTTTGGATTGAACCTTTGACGTGGCTGGGGTCATGTAAGCATCCACTGAGTGTGACCGTGTCCTTGGAACTAGACGGTCAATGTCAAATGAGGTTGACATTAAACAATCGGGGCTTTTTGACCTACGCAATGGTTTCAAGACTTTCTGAGGTATACTTTCCATGTCTACCCCTTTACTGACGTTATCATGCTGCATGTCTGGACTTACAGTTATACCAGAGCCATTAACTAGTTTCGAGGCAGGTGACACTCTATCTCTGTTATCAGTTTTGTTTTCTGCACTTAAAACGCTAGATGCAATAGTAGCATGACCATTCTGGTATCCTTTGGGTAACTTCAATGTTGTTTTGATTGCAATGAGATCTTCCAGAGTTAAAGGTGGATACCCTAAATTCTTCATCAAGTTGTCAGCAAAATCATCTTTAGGCTTCTTTTTGTACTTAGGATTATTTCGCCACTTGGACCTTTTTGCAGGTAGTTTTGCTTTGTAGAAATTGCAGCTTCTTTTCAACAGTGCATGGGAAGATTTGATACCATATGGTTTGTTTGTGAAGGACTTTCTTATCTGAGGCTTTTCAACATTCATTTTCATCTTTGGGACTTTCTCCATTTTCTCCACTTTTGGATATTCTTTCATATTCTGATACTGCACTTTTGGTTTCGCATTTAGCCTGCCATTGTAAAGTTGATCGTTATGAATTTTGTCCAGATATCTATGAGAGAGGTAGTCATTTGGATCGGATTTCAGTGGTATCGGTGCACCATTGGCAAAACCTGTATTTCCAAGATTGTAAGGCTTCCTCTCTGGCTTAACCTGTGCATTAGGTTCATCAGTAAAACTGTATGGATCAAACTTAGCTTCTGTCTTCACACTCATATTCTCATGTTTGACATGACTAAACCCTCGTATCTTGTGATTCTGGCAGTGTGCTGAATTTCTCACACCAAGTCTGGCACAGTTTCCACAACAGGGGGACATTCTTCCATTGTATTGCTCTCCATTTCTTGCTATATGTTTCATTTCCTGAGAATGGCCAGGGCCTGGTAGCACATTCTGAGCCATGTATTCATCGGATGTCTTTGTGAGTTTCATCATTGCGTCTACATGATGTTCTCCATATGCAAACACATCTTTTGACTGATTTGAACCACTCTGCAGCTGTTTAAGCTGCTGTTGTTGTTGCTGCTGATGCTGCGGATGGTGTTGCTGTTGTTGGTGTTGTTTATGCTGTTGCTGTGGATGGTGTTGTTGTTGTTGCTGTGGATGTTGTTGCAGTTGTTGTTTATGCTGTTGCTGTGGATGTTGTTGCAGTTGTTGTTTATGCTGTTGCTGTGGATGGTGTTGTTGTTGCTGTGGATGTTGTTGCTGTTGTTGTTTATGCTGATGTTGTTGTTGTTGTTGTTGCTGCTGCTGCTGCTGTTGCTGCTGCTGGATGTCTTTAATTTGATTACTTAGACTATTAAGAGACGGATGTCTTGGAAAAACTGGTGGAAGATTGTGCTTTTCCATGAGAGCAGGTTGTTGCTGATGGTTCACACCACTATATGAGTCTTGTGAATGTTGTCTTTTCATTTCATTGTATTCCATTTGTTGTTTCTCCATACCTCTTTGCTGGTGGCTTTTAGGATGATACATGTCTTGAGAATGGTGCCTTTTCATGCCATATTCATTGTTTTGCTGCTCATGTACTGGTTTTGTACTGTAGTTGTCAGAGGTATGTCTTCTGTATGCCATAGCAGTTCTATCATGGCCAGACCCTACAAGTTGATGTTGGTCTTGTGGACTATTATTGAAATTCATAAATTCTTTCCTATCCATCCTCATATCCATCACTGTTTGAGGCTGTGGCAGTTCTTTCTGTTGATCATACTGAGACATTTGTACTGATTGGTTGTTCATCACATTCATACCATCATGAGCTTTCGACAGGTCAAATGGTTGGTGCTGATTTTGTCCCTGAAGTCTTGAATCCACCTGGTTGTAAGGAGATTTAGAATCATCATAGCTCATATGTCCAGTACTAATCCCATCGCTCTTCTGTTTTGGAGATTTTCTGTTTGGATTGACAATTTGACTGCTAATCTGAATATCAGGCCTGCTTAAAGGATCATCTTTTTGTTTACAAGCTGCTAAAATTTGTTGAACATTTGCATCCACTATGGCATCAATTTCTGGATTAGCTGAAAAGTTTCCATGTCTATTATTGCCTCTTGGTGGTTTCTTATTTTCTAGCATTTGTCTTACTTTGTCCATCTCTGTTTGTGGCTCGGGTATGTGATGATTCTTTTGTTTCTTTGGAGGCTTTAAGAGATCTTCTACCTGGTGGAAACCACTACTAGGCCTTTTCTCTCCTTGCTTGTCAGTGTTATTTGATGTAAAACTGAACTTGGTCCATGGGTTTGCCTCAAGTGGGCCATTACTAGGATATGGCTGATGCTGGACCTCTTGAACTTTCTGGAACAAGTTTTCTGCCCGGAAATCCACTGGAGACCTTAGTTCCAGTGAATGAGAGCTTGCTCTAGACCCGGGCCTACTCAGAACAGATGAAATAATGTTATGATCTAAGGGTTGAAAAGGTGACGGTTGCTGCCTGTCTCTTGAACTTGATATGCCTGAAAGTTGAGAATGACTCTTATCACTGTATAATGTCTGCTTGAGGCTCATGTCTGAATGCTGTGACATGTGAAGGATTCCTACTGCCTCCTTGATAGCCAACTCACTAGGTAAGCCCCGATGTTGTGTTTGTGGCTTGGCTACTTTATCCCTGGACTCGGAATAGTATGAGATCAAATTGCTTGAGTGCTGCGAGGACATGTGCTCAGCGTGGTTTGAGGTAGATACAGCGTGCTTATCATACAAACTACTGGGCAGAATGTTCTCATGGGCAATGCTTGACAGAGGATTGCCAAGACCAGTATTATGTGTTTGTTCTATAGACCCTGCTGGTGGAAGATATGAATTTTTCAGTTTGAATGACATATCCATTGCTGCCGGTGATATGTGTGCAACTGATGAAAATGAAGGTAACCTGCCTGAGTGATTGGACACAGATAAATCCATAGACCCCGATTCACTTCCACTGTTTTTGGACAAGTTTAACTGAGAGTATCCATCCACAGAAGATAGAGAGCTTTGATGGGCTCTTGTACTCTGTTGTATATTACGCACTGATTCTTTGAGGAATTTCTCCTGTGAGTAAATGTCACTGTGAGTCAATTTATCTGACTTATTACTTAATCTGTCATATATCACACTACCATAAACTCCATTTGAATTATGTGCAGAAAAGTTTAACTGGCTACTAACTAAATCTGTCCCTCTTGGTGTAGGATGGCCATTTAATCCCTGTAATTTATGCATGGGTACGGCTGATGGTTGCCCGTGCATACTATACCAAAGAGCAGGGTCCATAGCTCTATCTTGCGCACCCATGGCCCCATATCCATATGTAGGGGTCAGGGCTTTTGTGGAACCTGGTTTGAGATCTTGGGTTGCCTGTTGGTACAGATCATGAGGGGTGAGGCCAGACCACGGCCCTTGAATAAAGGGCTGGGCTGCTCCTTGCATGACTCCCTGAGTAACTCTATCCTGAAAATACAAAAGTAAATTTATTATCAAAATGATCAAAGCTTTTCAGGGAAAGAAACCTAAATAATGAGTATCAGACTTAAGGAACAGGAAATATAACCTTGAAGAAAGCTATTGTCTGGAACGTGAGATTTCTCTGGTTTACATAGAGCAGACATACAGCAGGTGTGAGCACAACTACTGTAAATGCACACTCTAAATTACAATTTCATTCAGTTTCGTTTTTATCAAAGATTTTTACAAGTATCACATTTACACCTTTCTTTGGTTTGTCTATCTGAAAAGTGAAATAAAGAGAACAATACGCCCTATTACCCTTCAGAACCAAGCAGTGACAGTCTGATTTGGGTTTAATTCCTAATCCAAACCTTTTTCCTTTTAGTGACATATAACACTTCTCAACATTTGACGTATGAGATATAAAATATGATACAATTACAAGGAAGGAAATTGAGATCCGAGTTTTAAATGTGAAACAAAAATATATTCGAACTTGGGTTTATGTCTGAGTATCGTATATCCTTCAAAATGGAGACATGACTTTTATCATTTGATCAAGCAACACAGAAAGTAAATAATGCCAACTTGTTTATAGATTTATAGATTATACAAAGTATTAAGGGTTGCCATAGATATATTAGAACTAATTCTCACAATCTTCTAATTATGCAAGTTTAATCAGCCAGTACTTAGACACAACCATACACACATATTTACTGATATAGGGTGTTCCGTACACAATGGTATTCTGGATAATTGTAACTATAAGTTTAAAACAAGTAAAATTTCATGTTTTGATTATATCGTACAAGTGCGTGTCGGTAACATAGAATCCTATCATTCTATTAGCAGGCTGAATATCCCTTTGTGCTTTTATGGTTTTCCAATAACTAAGGCAGTCTGAAAATCCTTGCTGAGCATCAACTCAATTTCATCATTAGTACTTGAAAATCATCTCAATCGAGGGCATAATGGATTTCCTTAGTCATGAATGGACTCCATTTGCTTTTGATAAACTATGGGAAAATTAGCAGGTTGCTAGCTTTGGCTCCGTACCAATAGATAATCAATAGTCGTGCTTGTCATTTTACTCTGAGCTAAAACTGAGTTAATATCTGTGTCACATACAACTTCTAGAAGGCAGCATTTTACAGAATATGGTATTGGTAAGACAATGCTGGAGGAATAATCAATACGGAACGTTCTAAGGGAGCCTACAGACTGGTTACACTAAGGTTTGCTGTCCTCAGTAGCTAACCAGTAACAGATTCACTGGCTTGGATTACTCAACTCCTCTACACTATACTTGTGGTGTAATCTTAAATGTTGTTTTCCAATAGTTTAGTTGTACATAGATGTGTGCAACATCTATTAAAAATTGAGCCCTACCAGAGCTACATTAAGCATGTAGCTAATGAACACAGCCAACATTTGGTTAGAATAAATTGCAACTCAAAGACAAATCACAAGAAGAAAGCCATCTGTTTATAGCAAATATATGATTTTCGTACATTTCGTTCTATTTCAAGGTCATAATTATGAATTTTCATATGTATCGAAAAAACCTCTAGTTTCAGATGTGAATACAAATGTGAATGATGTCAGGGTATAAAAGAAAGATGACTATTACAGTGTGTGTGTAACAGTTACAATGCAGATACAATACAACCTTTACTTTCTTCCACACAGAATGAACTTTATTCACTTGTCTGTTGTTCAGAAACATGACACAAAACTATTTCAGGCATTGTCATAACAGTGACTAAACATGAAAATACCAAAATAGAAATGAAAACACATCTGTCTTCCTTAAACTTTTGGTGTCACTAAAAGTGCATAACGGTATACTTTGTAACATGTTAGACTTTCTATTTATATTCCATAATGCACAACTTAGACAGCTTTATAAATTAATTTTCTGCCTTACCGCTTCCATTCTGTCATCATAAAACATGTTTTACTATGGATTAATTATGAACATACTGCTGCACTTTTAAGTTTTACATAACTAGAACATGTGCCAATTTCAGCATGCTTTGAATATTTAGACATACGCAAATTAGCTTTATCATGAAGAAAAAAAACAGAAGAAAACTTAAAGAATTCTTTCCTAAGACACTTGACACTATGGTAAAACAGTGTATCTACAAGAGAGAAAGGAAAAAATAATTTAATGAACAACCTTTCATTCCATTTCCATTCCTTTGATTTGTGTCTTCCTACTAAATGTTCATTAAGCTTTTAACTCCTCAAATGCTATTATTACATTATCAAGTACATTCTATTTATATAATCTTCAGCATTATTACTATGAAAACTATTTATGGGTCACTAAGTCACAACATTAAATCCATTCTTTTCAGAATCTGTAGAGTAGCACGTTTTCCCATCACAGAGTCTAAGTTTCCCACAAAGTGCAATCAGACAAGCCTACTGTATACACAGAATACCGCCTATAGTAACCTTGAGCACAGGGAAAAAACGTAAGCGAACAATTTTCTGTCTCGTCTGCTGCATGTAAAAGTTTATCAAGTGTCTGCCCTAGATCCTAAGAATGTCTACAAACCATGTCACATGCTCAATGCTCGGTGTTTTAAAGGAGCACAAAACCCTCGGGACTGTTTACGTGATAAAAGCCACATCTGCATCATAGTGCACAATAATAGCCGTCTGCAACATGGTCTGCTTCAGTCAATTCGTTCAGTTTATTCGTTTGAGGCAGTTTTCAGTACACATGTTTTAAATGCATTACTACCAGATAAAGGTTACCTACTTTATGTATGTCTTTCTGTTTTAACAAGGTTTATAAGTATAAGGTTTAAGCCAAATCTCTGATTAAAGATAGACAGCTAAATACTAGATTGAATTCAACCCTTTTCCCCCCTACCAACGCTTTGTGACCCGTATCTGGTCAAACATTGCAGGTTTAACAATAAATTTAAGTTTTTGACCCTAAATATGATTCTAGCAATAGCTATTAAAAAGAGTAAAATGTAAAATGGTGTTACAATTTCCGTTAAGAAAGATGATGTTTAAAGACATATCAAACCTTGACAATGCATATTTACATACTCATACAAAGATAGCTCAGTATTCCATCATTCCAAAAGCTGCACATGTGTCCCTTTAACACAAGTCTACCAGCTTTATTTTAATACTCTGTGTCTGGTTCAATAAGTCAATGTACTGCAAACAACTCTTGCATTAACTGCCGTCACAACATCCAATGTAACGCCTGCTAAATCATTATACAAGTACCAGTACTCGAATCCCAAATCCACTAACTGCAACGATAATAAATACACAAATAAACCATTTCTACGTTCATTCCCTTAACTGCACCTAGCCTCCAGACAACATTTGTCAAATCTCAGTTACACAAGAACCATAAAAATATTTCAGGATAAAAAAGTGCAAAAAAAATAAATGCAAATTTTCACTCCCGCTTTACTAATGCAGCAAAAGGTTGTGGGAAAGTCAAACCAGCCTCCAGTTGCATAATACAGCAAGTACCAGGGACAAAGCTGCGATATCACATAATCATACCCTTCTACCCTGGTGAAAAATTGCTTTTATATTTTTACCACATAAACCATGCATTACAGTGTCTATCTTCCATTTTATGCCTTCTGAAGTAATACCACTACTGGCCAAATTGAATAACGCTGAGGTGTGTAATAAAAACTGAAGAACATGGGGCCCTATTTACCCCTGTTTATACTTTATGCGAAGCCCCATCATTATACTCTAGGGATACCTTACCATAATTAGGGGTTGTAAAAACATCATGCCGGGTAAAATTAATCCGTTTTGCACCAGAAATCTATTGCTCCAGCCCAACTAAACTACCGGTATCTCACCACTATTATAATGTTTCTAATAAGCTCTGCTAACATCAACGTTACTAATAGATTTAAACTTGCATCATAACGGGCTTAGATTTCTAGCATTTAAACACTATAGTAAAATTAGAGACTCTAATTCAAGTTTATTTAGGCTGGTTTCTGTTAAAGTACAAGTTGATTTGCATTTCCTTCAAGTAAGCAGAGACAAATTGTGTTCAGTAAGTATGCATGGCGTTACTAAAATTGCAGTACGATTCATATTTATTAGCGATCTAATCAACGAGGATTCAAAATATCTTGCCAAATAATTTCACTTTTTAAAAATCTATCATCCGAATATTTCACTTTAACGCTTTAACTTTTATTCTTACATAAAAACAGACGCATTGTTGTACAAGCACTTCTCTCATCCACTCGCTACCAGAACAAATGTGAAACAATGGCGTTAGCTCAACGGCTTAAACATCGAGCAGTGTTTATACCATATCAGTAATCAATTACAATATGATATTTAACGAAAGACCAAATCCTTTTTGCAAATTGTTAAGACCTTCTTATAACCCCTACTATCGGTTCTTCAGCGTGTGACGTACATATGCACTGATAGCGATCTCAACAGCTCTGTCAAAGTGAAATAGGTCTAGCCTATAAATAGATTGGGAATTTCCAGTGTTGAATTCATACAATGCTTGCCGTGTAATAAACCTCTATTGAAGTCAATTGTGAAAGCGAAGCATAGTTCAGCGTGCTTATTGTACTCGTGGTTTGTGCTGTGCAATCAAACACAAGATATCTTCAAAAAGGCTACACGTTTCAATAATAATACGATATCGTTTCAAGTATAACAAACAAAAAACATACTTCTAAACGGTTAACGCTGTATTTTCCAATCATTTTCTTTCGATAACCGGTTGAACACAAAGAAAGACATGGAAATCATTGTTTAAGCTGCAGCAGACGCAACACCTCACTTGATAAGAGTTTTACAGTTTTTACAATAAAATTAACTAACAATTCATCCCATCCAAGAATTAACAGTAAGTCCACGAATGTTAAACCAACATATTGCCATTGTTTGTCCCACAGACAACTATAAGTCGATCTATTGGCCACTTTAACAAGACTGTAACAAGCGCTCTCAAGTTTTTTAATGCAGTTAAAAGGCATATCTAAACCAAATTTGACCATCAACCTGTCATTTTTTACGGCATGTATATCAGTCTAGTGAATACCATCAAAGCAAGCATAAACAGTGTGCTCCTGAGTCAGTGGAAAGCCAAACCACGCAATATTAACCATGCTAATTTATTCGGTCTTAAAATAGAACAAACAAACAGGCAATTCACCTTTGTCGCTGTTGCAAGTATTTTCCCTGTATCGTACTACAGCTTCATAAATTCCACAGGTTTACACTAGTGCATGTTTAACCCCACATATTCCTCACAAACCTTGTACACTAATGTCTCAGCTAATAGCACAGCATAACAAAGCAGGAAAATATTTACTAAATCCTCTAACCTACATACACTATAAATCCTATACCACTCATACAGCTATCAAGTGGTATTCTTACATTCAATACACAAGTAATTATTCATGTAAAAACTTGCTATATCACTAGCTATACAGCTATATAGACAAGTATATACAGTAGTAAATATAAGGGGAAAGCTGAATATGCTCGGTGTTTACCTGTGCTATTTTCCACTACAGTGCAGTCACATGGTTGGAGTTAGAGTTGGTAGCCTTACAATGGTATTTACACTGCTAAATCCAATCCACTTTTATCTAAGCCTTCTCTGATCAGTAAATATAACTATCCATGCTTTTCAATAGATGGCAGTTTAAGTCTGGTATTGAAGATAAGTCAACCAGAGAGCCCCTCAAAACAATACACAATCCACACACAGCTGACCTACTCTAGACAGGCTGTTATAAAAGGCAAAACCAGCCAGTCAACTCAAACAAATACACAATCCAGCAGGCAGGTTCTAAATCCAATTCTACCATCAGTTGACCTAGAGGCTACACTTGCCAACATAGCTAACAATGCTTCAGCAATATTGATTGATACACCAGTCCAATATTACTAGTCAATACAGCCTAGCTATTGAAACACACTCCATGCTCCACATATTTACCCATACACTGTAATGTAAACTGCCTACTTCTTGTGCGGTATCCTTGTACAGGGTAAACTCACTATCACAAATGGGTAAATCAGCATATGTTTGGCCTACGTGAACTCATACATGTGTGCTAAGACAGACTGAGTTTTAGTTAAATTTAAAGCTAGGTTTAGTACTGATCAGTTATTCAGTCTTAAACTCTAATCAGGAGTGAAAGGTAGAACAAAAGACTGAAGTATTTAACCTTGATACCGACAAGATAATTGTACATAGATAAGTACTGTTTTCCCAGCTGGCCCCAGGCAATTAGATGACAGTTCTTTAATTAATAGGCCTTGTCATTAGTGACTTAAGTTTTCCTGCCCGTTAGTATTGAGTAATCATTACCTGCTCTAATTAAGTCTGCAGTGGGAGAGAAAGAGCAGGTAGATGTAATCTAAGGTGAAAATTAACACTCATACCAATTAGCTAATTAAGCTGCCCTATTGACCAGCACAGGACAAGGTCCACTACCCATAACTGTACAATGGTCAGGTTCATGATATCAATCTGCCAATACACTATTTTGTCCACACCATGTTTTTACTTTGCTGGACAATGGTCACTTTTATGATATAAATCTACCAATACACTATTATTCTATAGTAAAAGCAAGGACAACAGGAAACTGTCAATAGGCTTAACTAGTAATCCTTTTTGTGTATCACAGGATCTGGCAAACAAAGAGAAACTAATAATACCTAGTTCCATTAGAGATACAATAGATATGGTTGTGCTAGTAATATGTATATAATTATCTTTAAAAATACATCATTGTTTCTTTCTACAGTTAGGTCAAGTTAGCAAATGCAAGTATTAATTACTACATAACTAGAAGAAAAACAAACACTTTGCAATATGTTCTATATGTCTGCACATGATGGTTGAAGTTTTTTCTCATAATAATCAAAGAAAAAACCTTCAAAATAACAAATGTGTCTGTATCATGCATCTTAGACACAAAGACATATCACATCTTCTAAATACAGTCAGTAATTAAATCAGTTAATGAAGATTCTCCTAACTGTTATAATAAACGTTGGATTCTGTCAACATGTCATACACGCTGCACTTAAAGCCTCATCTAAGTCCCTACCTAGTCTCAATACTGGACACAGCTGCTTCTCACTATTGTCTAAAACAATTTCGAAAACCAATTAAAACCTCAATTTCTACACTTTTATGGCATAATTCAAACATCACTATCAATGACAATCATTACTTTTTGTTTTTAGAATTTAGATTAATGTACATGTGTGTGGTGAAACAGTCCTGCAAGATGTGAATAGAATTTTACAAAAAAACTTCAATCGTTTACACCTTGTTTTCCGCAGTTTTGCAAATTATTAATGAAATGTGCTGTTTAAAAAGATAAATTTCTTCCTGAACAATGAAGACACACATTTAAGAAATTGAAACGTGGACACAAAAAACAAACAAGCCAAACGTTTCACACGCCAATAACATAAACAATAAAACATATTTGTAACCAATATATAAACTATAGAATATGTAGTAAACTGCTTCCATCCAGACAGCGAAGTGAAACCAGCATGTCTCTTGTAAAGATCGCAGTATGAACTCAGGTGAACTTTCACACACTTTTGGAAAGGTTACGCTAGCCTTATAACTGTGCCACAATATCAGCAAACGGAAAAACCCACATGATCAGCTGTGTTTACAATATGTGCCTGCTCTCCGATCTTTACTATCGTTACTACGACAATAGTGTGTGATTGGCTGACTGCAGTGCTTATGAATATGCAAAGACTCTCTACGTATACGCAGTGTTATCAATTTATATGCATCGGAGTAGATTATTGAACAAAACTATTACAAAATAAGTGTTCATGGTACAAATTGCATTTTAACACGTTAAATCGGTAGACATTGTTACGGTTGTTCCTTTTGTCTTGTAAAAGCATCGTCTCGACGTGAGAGACTATGTATGAAAATTAAAACACATAAGAACTTGCTGATTTTGAGCGTAACCATTTTCCGTTTACTAACTTTGCCTTATTTATTGATT
>ENA-OREC01001237-OREC01001237.1-marine-metagenome-genome-assembly--contig:-NODE-1237-length-12557-cov-13.016827_pt1 | contig 12557 bp, 9 predicted proteins | sample MGYA00248626_ERZ508543 | MGnify/ENA primary metagenome ERZ508543 (study PRJEB26211, sample SAMN05518279) | marine metagenome | isolation source: Puget Sound, Washington, USA | host: Bankia setacea... | reverse complement strand
TGAAGACGACAGCTAGACTCCAATAAAATACCACAATAACCCTACACAGCTGGAATCACTACACATCTTACCAGGCAAAGACACCACGCTGTGGATCGTAGCTGTCAGCCTGCAGGGTCCTCTATAAATGATCTTTTGTAATGATAACAGTTGTCCACTAGTGACCACTGCGTAATCTGGTCAAGGGTGTTAGACACATGCACGTTTCAGGATATGGCACATGTAGCATAAATTATAGTTCTTTCACAAGTATTTAGTTGATAGCGTGTCAATGGTTTCGGGAAAGAACGTTGGAGATTTTTAACTTTTATATGAGCTAGGTCATTCTAACAACTCGAGATTTAAAGCTTTTTTCCGCCATCGAAATGTCAGCTCAAACTGTATTCGCCGACACTTTTTCTTGAGAAAATCAAATCAAACTTTTCCGTATGGTCATTTAAACGCAAAATAGGAAACCCTTTTGTGTTAAGCGATTAAACAAAAATGTCTTTTATGTGACATCACGAACCGGTTAACTGGTCTATAGTTCCGTGGTGACATTTGGTTATTTTTTTATTAAAAAAAGTTCCTTTCGCACTTAAGTCATACCGGTCGATGCCGAACTGGGTGGGTAGGCGGCGCACGTGTCCCGTTGGTACGATCGCGGCTGAACTGGGCCTGCGTTGGCACCAATATATAACGTTTTTATATTAAGTCTTTCTGTTGGAGAAAAGTTAAGTTCCCGGAGAAAAATTGTCCAACTTGGTATAGTGTATGCATTGTATGATATTGAGCTTTGGGAAACTTACGTGCGCATGCTCGGAAACTTACGTGCGCATGCTCGGAATATCTCATAGACAAACAATACACATATAGACGTTCTGGAGTGCACACATGAAGTATGTCACAGGAAAAGCTTGGAAGCGAATCAATGTCACGAGATCACTAAAGTTTACACTTGACAGAAGATCCTTAAAAACAATCTACTTATCTTTTATCAGACTTCTATCAGAATACGGTGATGCTATTGATAATCTAACCAATTGTGAATAATATGAACTTGATGAAATCCAAAACGAAGCAGCAAGAATTGTCACCGGAACTACCAAACTCATTTCTTTAGAAAATCTATATACGACACTGGCTGGCAAACCCTGGGTAATAGGCGTACACTTCTTGACATTTTTAAACGTATGCTACTGAACCACTATCCGACAACCAACGTACCGCTCTACTACTTCACAGGCCCTAGAAAGTTACAAGTTTTGCACACTCGTCTTCGTACGGAAAGCAGCTGTCTGAAAGATCATCTTTTCTCCAAAAAACATTGTAGACTCCCCAACTTGCCAATATGGCCTAGTAGAAAAAACACTCACTATTTACTACAATGTCAACGTTTTACCGCCCAAAGAGAAATTCTTTTAGCTTCAATGGCCCCGCTATTGCCTGCAAACATCCGATGTTCAACAAATTTATTGCTATATGGTCATACAGATCTTTCACTTGAAACCAATACCTTAATCTTTAAAAAAAACGTGCATAACTATATCGAATCCACAAACGCTTTGACAACTTAGCACTTCGTCCACGTGTTCTCCAACAAATATGTTTTTTCCCGTTTGTACTGAATTAATAACGCTGCATCTCAATTCATAATCATGTTTAACTAAATACAACTAAATTGTAACATTGTAAAGTTTATATGTTTGGAGAGGGTTCTAATAAGCTTCTGCTTCCAACCCAATCCACCTATAATTTATTGTGTGTATGTTGAATGTATGCTTGTTATAAAATAAATATGTTTTATCCAAGTGCTTCTCTTTAAATCGAACAGTTGTAGAAATACGATACCGACTTAAATAATGATCTCTTTTTTTAATTTATTATTCTCTTTTTCGTTGCGTCTGTGTCTGTGTGTTTCTGAGTATTCAATAACATGGTAATACAGTATTTATCAATATTTGCGTTTGTGGAAGGGGAGCAACCCAGTCGGGCCTACACAATTCTCTTCATGACAATTGCCTCCCTTGTTTCGTTTCGTCACGCTGGCGACACGTGAAGCACTGAGCACTTCACGTGAATCATCTTAGCAAGGTAAACAGCATGAATAGTTTTGATAAGTTTGCTGAAATGATGGATAATGTCTGATAAAACAGCGAGTAATAATTTATTTTTACCATTTAACCAATCCCAACAATCGTTTGATCAAATCTCATTTCTGCGCAGACGAGCAAATATCAATGCAGGCGATTATTAAGCAGGATGAAGGTAGTATTAGTACTTAATCCATTAAAGTTACAGAAGACTAAAATAGTTTGACAGAAGATCTATGCACGTGCCATATGCCGGAAATGTACGGAAGTCACGTGCGGTATTACGTCTTCTCGCAAATGGAGGTCTTTTACATTCATGTTTCGATACGCGTTGAAAAAATCATTAAATGTCGTTTTCATGCCGAGTTATTTCTAGGGATCATCAAGTGTCACGAGGTTCAGGAAAGGGCAGGGTGTAGGTTATGGATGATTTAGTTAATAGGTAAATGTCAGGTGGCACGGTTGCAATGTAGGTATTGTATATACATGGAAGGTTCATGTGCACTGTAATCGATGTTAATGAATCAACTATACATGTAATAACATTATTATTGAAGACGGACAGCAGGGAGGGATGCACAAACTAAATTGTTGGTGCATATGTTGTTATAAACATGATTTGTGTATACTCTAACGAATGAAGATATCGAGTTCTTCAAGAGTTTCTTCCCAATGAATACGTTACTACTTGATTATATTAAGCTTAATTAGCACTTATATGCAACTCGTGAAGTGATGCACATTTTTCATTGTTATAACTTTTAAACAGCTTACCATGTAAAACAAGAACAGTTATCTTCTAAAATGTAAACATGGAACCATGTCTTTAACACACGACATGCGTTACATGTATCAACATAATCTCTTTGACTAAACCTAGACTTACTACAGGTTACATTTATTGTATTTAAACCTCTTTTTAACCCACATCATATTAATAGCTCCAAACAAATGACATTCAGCTACATCCTGTCGAGTGCCTCCTTGGGTGAAATATGATTGGGCAAAAGAAAAAGTTTGTCATAAGAATTTGCTTAAAAATGTAGGTCAAACGCAATGTTATAAAGTTATGAAGACAGCTTTCAATACAGTAAGAATATTAAAAGTATTTAACATAAAAGTCCTGTTGGATTTAATTAAAGGATTTAAATTTTAGTCAAGCCTTAAATGTGTGCAAACATATAGGATTTTAGTGAATGCACTCAAACCCACATTGGCTGGATTGTTACATGTACCAGTTTGTAGTTTTAAACAATTATAAGACATGACTACAATCAATCAGTGTTTCTCCTGATATTGAGGGCATCATTGTTAGAAAAAAGATGGGTTTATTTTGTGTACAATATTGCTTGAATAGAGTGGTGAATTATCTGATAAGAATCTGAGTCACACTGAAGGTACTGTTCACTGTACAACCAGTCTACAGTATTAGATGCACCTGCACGACACATGTATTGTATGTATATGAATGTACCCATTATCCATGTTAACTTCATGCTTGGCTACCCAATTCTCAATCAGTAAACCGTGCTTATAAATAACAAACCCACTGTTACACACACATACACACACATACACACATATATATATATAAAGGATCTTACATCTGTTGTCATTTAACGAGTTCCATAAATGACAACAAGCGTAAGATTCTTTTTATCACATGACTTTTCAGCGCGCAGGGACACACATATAGACAAGTTTTCCACGGGTGTTTCGCTTGTTGTGTCTCGGGTTATACTAGCCTAGTGTAATATATAGATATTCTTAATGGTTATACATTGTATTACATTGAAACAAAGTTAGTTATGTGTGAAAATGAACTCTATGTTACTTAAAATTGTTTTTTCTTCATCTAATTTTCATCTTTTTTAATAAATAAATGTACGGTAATAACTAATGCGTTATTAATGAATGCTCAGCTAAAAAGAAATGTTATTCAAAGTCCTGAATATATGAGATTGCAAAACAACTCTCCGTAGAAAGATTGTCTGTTAAATAGTTTAAAGAAGAACTTACAATCATGATTAACTGTGGTTGGTTATAAGTGAAATGTTTAAGTGAGTTTGATTAAGAAATGAAGTTGCACTTTGCAATTATAGCAATCTTTTCCCTGCTTTTTGGTGAACCATACTTTTTCTACGGCTAGGTATTCCCAATGATCATTACTATGTATGCACGGTCATGTTTCAACAACAAGGTTTTAAAACAAGCATTGAGTGGTACATTCGGTGATTTGGTCATTATTGGTGTACAATTGTGAGATTTCGAGCTGAAAGGTTGTAATTAATGCATGGGAAGTTTGCTCACCATGTAATTACTAATTGTCCTTTTCGATAAAAAGTATTGTAGTTGTTTTATGTCGATTGAGTTTGCTTTCATCTTTGACAACTTGTTTATGCAGTATCTAGTGTTTGAATGTGAGATTTTAAGCTTTAAGGTCAAAGTACAAACTATCATTAACTCAAAATTGGGTTTACAGTACGTCTTTAGCAATTAAGAAAAACACGCAAAATGTTGTTATTTTTTTAAAAGTCAGGGCTGCATACTAATGAAGGGATTTCACAGATTTGCATGTTTGACTCCTTTTTCACACATACCAGTACATTGTATTAAGTGTTAGTCTATCTTCTTGTTTTACATGTATTCTGAGTGTTGCATTGTGTTTTCACAGATGCTTTTGTCCAGTAAATGCATTCAGAAATGTATTGCTTCTCCTTTTTAAAATTTGTCTCCCTTCCTTCCTCCATTCTTTCCTTCCTCCCTCCCTCTCTTCCTTCCTTCCTTCCTTCCTTCCTTTCTTTCTTTCTTTCTTTCATTTTTCTTTCTTTCTTTCTTTCTTTCTTTCTATCAAGACTGTCTTACAAATTATTTAATTTTTGGTCTTAACTAGGTTAATTCAGTTTGATTGGGTCTCACTATTAAGCATTTTCAGGTATGTTTTAGAGTCTTAAGGGTAAAGAGGGGGGGGGGGGTTGGGCTCTGGTGCAGTATTAAATTTACTGTACTTTGAAACCTGTGTCATCTCCTGGTGCCATAATAGTTTACACAAATCCAAACAAAAACAAAGTATTGAAAATCACTGATGACTGTAAACATGTACATTGTATCAGATCTAACAAAGAAGACGCCTGTGACATTTGACTGGCCGCTCTGTTGGTTTCAAAGATGTGTGTTCATGGGATAAATAGGTACACGGTTGTTTATATTGTATGTCCAAAACAAATCAGGTCTCAATATCATTTTAATTGATCGATCTTGAAAGAAATGAGTATTAGATATCGAAAATTGGATCCAGATGTTTTTCTGAGATATGAATGAATATGTTGAAACGATGCCATTATACATTTGTACATCGTTCTAATTTGGGAAGGGTTGATAAGCTTTACACATGTATACAACTTGTTTTATAATCTTGAAGCTTGATATTGAAAAGCTGTTTAAAACTGAAGCTGTAAAGTTTAAAGGTGTCATATAAAAAGTTAATGTATGTCAATTGTTTTCTTCAGAAACACTATTGAAAAATTAAGAACTTGTGACCCATTTTGAGAGAGAAAGGGGTTCTTTATTGAAGACTCATATTTTTCATGGGAATCTGAGTTTTACATAGATTGTGGAAGAACATTTATATATAATATATATTTAGATATTTTTGTCTTTTGAAAACAATTATGTGCAAATGTCTTATTTTGTTCCATTTTGCCTGACTTTTGTAGATTGTAATAAACAGAAATACATTAACACCACTGTCAAAGATTTGTTTCGCGTTTGTATTGTGCCCATGATAAATTTTATTTGTTAATTAAGAAAACGCTTTCTAAAAAATGTCCACCTAGGAATAGAGGTTTAAAAGTTCTGGTACTTTGACATCTGTATCATTTATGTTAACCAAATACACTGTAGTGGTTTAAAAAGTTGGAACAAACGCTGTCAAGTTTTTGTAGGTCTCACTTTGTAGAAGTCGATATATATGTACACTTGAGCCAATGCGTATGAATCACTTTGTCGCTGGATGTTGATAATTCCTAATCCTAAGTCTTCACGATACTTGTGACAATCTAGGAGTAATTTGTTTTGTTTATCCAACTCATTTAGTTACAAATACATAGCATATATATACACAAGTGACAGACCGTAGAGAGAGCCACCAAATGACGTCAACGCTTCAACCTGTACGGTGTCACGTCCAATGGCGGCAAATTTGGTGGTAGTATAAAATGGCTATTTTGACAAAGGCAAACTCAATACTGTTCTTGTAGTTCAGTGTACTTGGCCATCTTCCGTTCATAGGCTTCTTCACATCTTGTCTCCCAGGGGACCGTGAGCTCCACCATCACAAGTTTCCTGTCATTTGGAGACCATATAACTATGTCTGGTCTCTGTGCGGTGTGGATGATGTTTGGAAAAACCAGCTGTTTCCCTAGGTCAACTTTCATCTCCCAGCAATCAGATTCATCAAGGATTGATGTAGTTGGGGCCTTTGTTTTCTTGCCTGTCTGACCGTCCTTGACAAAATTGGTTGCTGGACATGCCTTTCTCTTGGTGTTTCTTTTCTTCCTTCTTTCCCGTTCTAATGTGTCTGCCAGCTCCCTGAGGACAGTATTGTGCCTCCATCTGTAGCAGCCCTGTGCTAGTGCAGTCTGGCATGAGGACAGGGCATTTTGCATGGTACCTGGTTTATCGCACAGGTGACATCTTGGGTCTTCCACCAAACCCCATCTATGTAGATTGGCTGGGGATGGCAGCAGATCATACACCGATCTCAGCAAGAACTTCGTAGTGGTTCGTAGTGCCAAATGTCTGCCCATGTTAGATGTCGCTCTGTTGTCTTCCATCGTGTCGATGCACAATGGCCTCCCATCCCGACTGCTCTAGACTGTCGGTCTTCTTCTTCTGTAAGCCTTATTTTTTGTTCCACCATCTGACTCCTCTCAGTCTATATCATGTATTGAAACGTTTATGTACGTGAATAGACTTTTTTATTATCTTCACATTTTCACATTCAAGTTATTCTATAAATGTTGGTACATTTGGTGTGTTTAGTTAGGTGTTTGAGTATATAAATGTTAATTTGTAAACCTAATGAAGTTTCCTCTTACATGTATTTGTTTTCTCTTGTATATATGTGCTTTTCTCTAACAAAATGGATTACATGAGAAACATTCGCCATTCAACAGACTCAAATGTGTGTAAACATATAAGGTTTAAATCCATAACCGATATGGGTTGAATTCCTACGCCTAGATTTTAATTATTGGCCATAAACTTAGCCCTAATTTCATTATGAAATGCTTAAGTGTAAGCAGAAGTTAAAGTGTATTAGTGAACTGACTTGGTGATTATGAAATCGGGCCTTGGTTTTTAACTCTTACTCGAATTGATGCCAATTTTTTGGAAAGAATTACAAAGACTTTGCTACAATATGTTAAGACCCTGACATTCAAGAATCCTAAAATCATAGTGTATGAACAATGTAAGAATAGACATATGAACTTTGGTAGTTTTTGCTGGAACAAAAGTTGCAGTGAAGTGAGTCTAGATATTGCAATCTCAGATACTTCTCAAACAAAAAGCAGAAACATACAGGGCTCTTCATTACTTTTTGACCAGCTTGCCTTGTCAAACAAGTACCTCTTACATTTACTCCTCTGAACCCAAATACAACTTTTCAGATTAAGCTTTGTTCAAATTTAGTGCTTGTACATAACCTTATGACAGGTCAATTGAGATGTGTGTTGCATGTATAACAGTTAAAACATTGTTATCAAATGATGCCTTTAAAAAGGAAGTGTATATCCTTCAAGCAGTCCGGTATAATCTCTTTATGCTTTATACCAACCTCAGTCCACTCAACCTTCTCACACACAGGCGGTACTGTGTGAACAACTAGTATTTTGTACCATGTAACATAAAAGGGCATGTTTACAGAAGAATACATTTTATTGAAAATGTGTACATAGAACATAGTTTACATAGTTATGACCTGTCTCAATTGGTTGAACTTGATTAAAATACCCATCTGTTGGATAATATCTAACTTTAATTCAAACAATTTAGAACAATATCTAATTTGTGGTACAGTTGTCCATTTAAAAAGGTATCTAAAGATAAATACAAACAATCTATATATCATTGGAATCATTATACATTGTAGTATTTGAAAATCACTTTGACTATCCAATGTTACAAAACAAGTTGTGGTTAAAACAAACTTTTCTGTGTCAAAAAGTACTTATTTAGAGTAACGTAATTTCATGTCGTCTATGCCGTACAATTTATGTTTTTTTACAAAACTTTTTTCTCTTCTTAATTAGTAAATTTCCTGTACAATAACACCAAAGAACATCATATATTTAATATCTAAAGATAAAATTTTAACCTTTGAAGATTTTTAAAAAATATTTTTATTTTACTTGTAATGTACTTTACAGCTAGATAACAGACAAACGCCCCACTCGCCCATTTGAAATAAACCTACCAAAATACTCGCCAGACATTGGGCTTTCAGAAAAACATTGTCTCGAAATTTCCCCTAGGTGGGGGGAGTGATTGTGTTTCTAGCTCTTAGCTATTAGTTATGCCATATATCATACTGCATGCTAAACTGAGCAAAAAGTCAAACAGTACAAGGCTCCCCTCTGTTATGATATGTGTATTAAGGTGAAGATTGTACGAGTACCTAATTCACATCAAAGACTGCCTTCTCTTTTATTTATTTCCTGGGTGAATTTGGCACAGTTGTAATCCTTTGTCTATTTGGTAAGGGTCACACTACATAAAAAAAAGGGACGAGTATTTGTGAAAAAGTTAAACCAATAATCGGTGAGATCTCTTTCCACCCTTTACCGGTACTTCCCAATCCCCTAATCACAGTATACACAGAGCTATCAGTTTAACCATATCTAAACATTGCATGCACATAATTGCTTTTAAGTTATGAATGTTTTCAGTTTTATCAAATATTTGTTTAATTACATTTCCAACTAGCAATTATGGTGGTTAGGCCAAAGTGCCCAATCAGTAATGGAAGAAAAACTGTCAGGCCAAATAGTAAAAAATGTTCTTTTCCAACTTTCTTTGTCATGTTAGATATGGAGAAGTTTGTTATGAAAAACCCGAAAAAGGAGGTGTATAGTTCTCAAAAAGTATTTAAGGAAGTCAAATAGGGTTTTAATTGGTAAATAAATGCACTAGTTATCAAAGTATGCTTTTAGTGCTATGAATTAGTGAGATCTTTCTGTTTTGCCTTGTTGGTGTTGATACTACAAATACTTTATCACACACTACCACTCGTATTACCTTGGAATCAATAGTCATGAAATAAATGCACCAATTTGTTAAAGCTGTATGTTTAATTGCAGTTTTTTTTAGGAGTTTATTAAATTTTGGATTTTCATGAGAAACCAATTTTTCTACCATTGGCCTAGCTGTTATCTAAGGGCCAATTGATAATACTTAGATTGCATGAGACTAACAGAAAGGCTAGTATGTGATTTAATATTTTTGCTGCTAAAAGAACGTCTTTATTCAATTTATATCATGTTGCACCAAGACCTTCATACCAGTTAACATTTCATAATTGAAGATTGAACAGAAACTGTCATTCTGCAACGGTTCATGATTTAACACTGTTTGGGAAATCAGCTGATTGCGATTTGGTGACTGAAGGAAATGATACTACACGTGTGCAAATATGAAATGAGTGATACATAACTTACGTTAAATGAGAATCCAATCACAATTTTATCAAATACTGAAATTGTTACAAAATATTGGACAAGAGAAATTAGTTATATTTGACAAAGAAGTGTAAAAAAAGTGGTTGCAATATATCAGCTGGACATATCAATTGAATTAAGTACAGGACTAATTGTTTAGGTTTGACTGAAAGTAAGAATGGCTATGAATATAAAGACAGAGCCAAAAGATGTTGGATTAGTCTCTTCATCAATGATGCTTGTCAATAATCCAGTGACGGAATATGTATCCTCGTATTACCCAGACTCCTCCAGTAATATGGCCGCTCCTGGGTGTACAACGTCTGCAGCAGAAGATTACCACTATCATCAACCATTGACAAATTATTATGGTGGCCCCTTTTCTTACGGAACATATAACCCTTATACTTACACCTCGTCTGCTACATATGATGTTGTGACCAGAACTACACCGCCAAACTGCAGCTGTGAATCAGTCCCTCCACAACAGAGCTTTCTGCATCAAATATTGACTGGACAAGGCTATAAAAATGACAAACTGTTTGTTTCCATCCGTCCAGTTATAAAACAAGAAAGGGATACTTGGGATTATAGAGGTTACTATGGTTACAGAACAGGATATGGCTTTCCAATGTACTACTGATCTCAAGACAAAAACTGATATTTATTCTGATGTGTACTGGTATATTTTTGTTTTAATGAGTATTTATATTTATTTTATGGACCTTTTTTAGTGACACTGACATTGTTTTCATCATAAACCATCAGCATGAGAATGTGAATAAACAATATCCCTGTAGCCAAACTAAATGAAGCAGTGACAAGTTAAATTCTTTTGCTTTCATTTGTGGGTAGAACAAATGATTTTTCAGATGGTCCCATCTTCTATTGTTTGGTATAAGGTCTCATTCTCCTGCATTCTGACACAACCTGGAATACTTTATGGTTAAAACAAATTCAATGACTTATGGAAAATACATGTGATATTTGGATGATGTAGAATGTTGCAGAATGTTGAAATAGAGAGGATAGTTAAATAAAATCACACTAGTTGTCATATTGAATTCTCTCAATATCAATTGTTTCACTATTTTACATTTAGTTTTCACCAACAGCTAACTGAGAATTATTTTTTTTGATAGCAAGACATTCTGTTGTTGTTGTTTTTTTTGGGTGTGAAAAGGAACATTTTAGGGCACTGTTAAAGTGTGTAGTTGAGAATATTTTTGATGTACATATACATAACTTGAAAACTAAAATGTTGTACCATACATTAAAATGTGCGGTTCAACTGACCCATGCTTCAACAATCTTAGTTGTCATTAGATATTAAAATTCAGTACTACAGTCTATGTGTATGTTGATTTTTTCTACAGTTTTGAAAAAAGATGGAATTACAATGTGTTTAGTGCTATGGAATTGTATAGCTTCCAAGCATAGTGTGTACAATATCAAACACACGCCTGATTTGTTATATATAAAAGTACAGTACAATTAGAGAACCAGTCCATATCTTGTAGGTTTAATAGATATTCAGTTATTGAACCATTTGAATGTCTGTTAGTGATCTCCTCTAGACACAGACCACCTTGTGTTAGACAGGAAGAAATCAGCCTGCTTACAAAACAATTGGATATATTACAGGGCTTCCACTAGGCTCACATTTCAGGAAGTCCTTTAAATCTTGATGTCACAGTCCAAGTGAAGTGCATCATGCTCACATCTATAATATGTTACCGTACCTTACATCTTGGTGTGAGATTTATCAATTATACTCATTGCGTTAGTTTATTAACCATAGATGCATAACAAGATGATGATGATGTGTTATAAGGTGAAAAGATTACTTCACCAATGAGCTGTAATGCTTTGTTGTTTGTGTGTGTACTCTGATGTTGGGCCAATTATCAATAGCAAATAGTGTTATGGCTCAAAAATATCTTTTATTTCCTCTTTTTTAAAGTGACCACATAAACATACTTAAAAAGACGGTCTTTCTGGAGCAATTTATGCTGTTTCAATTAACTAAGTATTTGTGACTAATTGGGAGAAAAGCATGCAGTATCTTAGCAACTTGTTTATGTATACTCTTAAACGAATTTCTAATTGGCCACTATATAAAAAAAGATATTATGCGACATATTTAATCAATGCATCTAAAAATTGGTTACTTTGTATTGTACACACCAATTTGTAGAAAGAAAAAGCGTTTCCATAAAACAAAACTGTCCATGCAAAACAGTAGGTGCGAACATAGGTTATGTTCTCAGGCTGTTCGTACACGGCAATGTAGTGGTAGAATTTGGTAGGAAAGTATTCCTCGTTGATTGTCTATTATGAAAAACATTAAATATGGCAAAAAGGCATAACAGAATGCGCTCAAACATTTTCATGCACACGAAAACTCCAAGTGTAATCATTCGAGGAAACATAACTGCGTAGAGGTATCGAAATGACGTCATTCGGTCGGTTCTTCATGTCCGTGCCAATCCCGGTATGATGTTGGAACGGGATTACGCATGAGGTCACGTGGGTAGAAACACACTAGCAATGCTTGTAGCAAACAGCATGCAAAATCTCAGATGGCCTGCAAAAAGTCTGAATTTAAATCCAATTGACCACTTGTTGGACCTATTGAAATGCAAGGTTTGTGCACAGCCACTGCAACGAAATCTCACGCATGTTATTCATCAGATGTGTGCGGCCATTCCACAACAGTATATTCATAGACACATGTTATCAATGAGTACACGGTACCTTGCTGTAG